>ERZ772910.1258-NODE-1258-length-13101-cov-4.296259_pt1 | contig 13101 bp, 11 predicted proteins | sample MGYA00511357_ERZ772910 | MGnify/ENA primary metagenome ERZ772910 (study PRJEB29015, sample SAMEA2738096) | human oral metagenome | biome: human oral; feature: human-associated habitat; material: saliva | place: China | collected 2193 ... | reverse complement strand
GAAAATGCTTATCTAGCTAAGATACCTTATCCTGTATTTGCAAAAGATAAAAATACATATAACTTTACAGATGGATTGGAACAAAGATATGGAAAAGAAGGAATAGGAAGCAGAGAAAATACATTATTCCAAAAATTAAATAGTATAGGAAATAATGAAGAGGTTCTATTATTCCAAGCATTTGATGAAATGATGGGACATCAATATGCTAATACTCAACAAAGAATCCAATCAACAGGATCTATCTTAGATAAAGAATTTAATTATTTAAGAAATGAATGGAGCAATCCAAGTAAAGATGCAAATAAAATTAAGACTTTTGGAGCTAAAGGTGAGTATAAAACAAATACAGCAGGAGTAATCGATTATACAAACAATGCTTATGGAGTGGCTTATGTTCATGAAGATGAAACTGTAAGACTTGGAGAAGGAACAGGTTGGTATGCAGGTATAGTTCATAATACATTTAAGTTTAAAGATATAGGAAATTCTAAAGAAGAGCAATTACAAGGAAAATTTGGTATCTTTAAATCAATACCATTTGACTATAACAATAGTTTAAATTGGACAATATCTGGAGATATCTTTGCTGGATATAATAAGATGCATAGAAAATATTTAGTTGTAGATGAAGTATTTAATGCAAGATCAAGATACTATACTTATGGACTAGGAGTTAAAAATCAACTAACTAAGAGTTTCAGATTAAGTGAAAGCTTCACATTATCACCTTATGGAGCTTTAAGCTTAGAATATGGAAGAATGACTAAGATAAGAGAAAAATCAGGAGAAGTAAGATTGGAAGTAAAATCAAATGATTATTTCTCAATAAAACCAGAAATTGGTGCAGAATTAGCATTCAAACACTACTTTGAAAGAAATACATTAAAAGTAGGAGTAACAGTAGCTTATGAAAATGAATTAGGACAAGTTGCTGATCCTAAGAATAAAGCAAGAGTAGGATATACAACAGCTGGTTGGTATGACCTAAGAGGTGAAAAAGAAGATAGAAGAGGAAATGTTAAGGCAGACCTTAATATCGGATGGGATAACCAAAGATTTGGAGTAACAGCTAATGTAGGTTATGATACTAAAGGTGAAAATGTAAGAGGTGGAGTAGGATTTAGAGTAATATTCTAATAAAATCTACAAAACTTGAAAGGAGACTAAAATTTTAGTCTCCTTTTTTACTTGAATATTAATGATAGTTTTGGTAAAATTCAAATAAGAAGAAATTTGAAAAAAATTCTGAAAGTGAGGGAGAAAATGTACTATCATATAGTAAAACAAGAAGGATTGAAATATAAAAATTTAGATTTAAAAGAAGTAGAAGAAATAGTAAAAAAAGAAAAACTTAATTTCAATAACAGTCGTATTTATTCAAGTACAGAAGCTTTAGAACATACAGTGGAAAGATTTAAACAAAATGAAAACTCTTTGGAAGAGGTAGTGGATAGAAATGAAATTAGAATAACAGATATTATCCCTTGTAAAAATAAAAGTGAGTATCTACATAATTGTAGCTATGACTTTTTTATGAAAATACTAAATTCAAATTCTCAGCCAAGATGGAAGGTTTTTTTCAATAAAACTTTTATTATATGGATAATGTTGCTTAGTACTGTTTTGAATAGATATCTATTTTATTATCTATATAAGAATTATTATAAGTTTTCAACGTATAAATTACTTTTAGGTTTCAATGTAAAGCCAATAATGTATTTTATTTTTTATTTATGTGGGAATCCCTTTAAGTTTCATATTACTCATTTGGTATAGAGATAAATATTATAAAAAAAATTATTTACTTATGTTTATAGTTTTGATGGTTATTATAAATCAGGTTGTAGATTATGTATTAGGTGATACAATAGATAAACTTGTTGTTAATTTTGGTGGCTTATTAGCAATATTCATAGGCTTAATCTTGACACAATTATTCTATAATCTTTTTAGAAGATTATCATACAATAAGTATAAAGATTTTTAAAAATGTAAAAATATTTTTACGATGTAAAAAAAATTTTAGTGCAATTTTCTGACAAGGAACTTGCACTTTTTTTATGAAAAAATTCATTTATTACATATATAAGAAAATATTATTATATTCTTTTCTTAGATAAATCTAAGAAAATGAGACTTTATAATTCCTTACTAAAAAACTAAATAATAAAAATAAAAATAAAATTTCACTGTTTTATATACAAACAATAAAAACATATTTTTAAAAGACAATACGAATTATAAAAAAAATATTATTGACAAACTCTTTTTTTTGGTTATAATAAAAGCATAGATAGGGTATAAATTTGATGCCTAGATACAAAAATAATTAAAATTGAATAAATGATAAAAAATAGAGGTGCATATATGAGAGGTAGTATGAAGATGTTAAGGTATAAGCCACCGATGCTTCATACAATGAGCATAGTTGCCGAAAGAAATTTAGTAGCTTATGACTAGGTTTCTTGGTCAATGTCAACAAGCATTGACTGTCATATTCTTTTGGATATGGAGAGCTATTTATAGTTTTTCTTTAATTCATATTGAATAAGACTAGGCAAGCAGTATATCTCTCTATTTTTTTATTAAGGTTGATAAAAACAGTTATAAGGAGGAGAATAGGTATGAAATCTTTAATCAGATTAAGAATGAGTTCTCATGATGCTCATTACGGAGGAAACTTAGTTGACGGAGCTAGAATGCTACAATTATTTGGAGATGTGGCAACTGAACTTTTAATCCAATTAGATGGAGATGAAGGATTATTCAAAGCTTATGATAGCGTTGAATTCATGGCTCCAGTTTTTGCAGGAGACTATATCGAAGCTGAAGGTGAAATTATAAATGTAGGAAATAGCTCAAGAAAAATGAAGTTTGAAGCTAGAAAAGTAATAGTTCCTAGACCAGATCTTTCTGATTCAGCAGCTGATGTTTTAGCAGAGCCAATAGTTGTATGTAGAGCAACTGGAACTTGTGTAACACCAAAAGATAAACAACGTGGAAAAAAATAAATTTTAGTTGAGGAGGCTAAGAAATGGAAAAGTTAATTATAACTGCAGCTATTTGTGGAGCTGAGGTAACAAAAGAAAATAATCCAGCAATTCCTTATACAGTAGAAGAAATTGCAAGAGAAGCTGAATCGGCATATAAAGCAGGGGCAAGTATAATACATTTACATGTTAGAGAAGATGATGGAACTCCAACACAAGATAAAGAAAGATTCAGAAAATGTATGGAAGCTATAAGAGAAAAATGCCCAGATGTAATCATTCAACCATCTACTGGTGGAGCAGTTGGAATGTCTGACTTAGAAAGATTACAACCTACTGAGTTACATCCAGAAATGGCAACACTTGATTGTGGAACTTGTAACTTCGGTGGAGATGAAGTATTTGTAAATACAGAAAATACAATTAAAAACTTTGGAAAAATTCTTATAGAAAGAGGAGTTAAACCAGAAATAGAAGTTTTCGATAAAGGTATGGTTGACTATGCTATAAGATTCCAAAAACAAGGATTTATACAAAAACCTATGCACTTTGACTTTGTATTAGGAGTACAAATGGCTGCTTCAGCAAGAGATTTAGTGTTCATGGTTGAAAGTATTCCTGAAGGTTCTACTTGGACAGTTGCAGGAGTGGGAAGACATCAATTCCAAATGGCAGCTCTAGCAATAGTTATGGGTGGACACGTAAGAGTTGGATTTGAAGATAACGTATATATAGACAAAGGTGTCTTAGCAAAATCAAATGGAGAGCTTGTTGAAAGAGTTGTAAGACTAGCAAAGGAGCTAGGTAGAGAAATTGCAACACCTGATGAAGCAAGACAAATATTAAGTTTAAAAAAATAATGGAGGATGATCAATATGAAAAAAGGTTGTAAATATGGAACACACAGAGTTATAGAACCAGCAGGAGTTTTACCTCAACCAGCGAAAAAAATATCAAATGATATGGAAATATTCTCAAATGAAATTTTAATAGATGTTATAGCACTTAACATAGACTCTGCATCTTTCACTCAAATAGAAGAAGAAGCAGGACATGATGTAGAAAAAATAAAAGCTAAAATTAAAGAAATAGTTGCAGAAAAAGGTAAAATGCAAAATCCTGTAACTGGTTCTGGAGGTATGTTAATAGGTACAGTTGAAAAAATCGGTGATGACTTAGTTGGAAAAACTGATTTAAAAGTTGGAGATAAAATAGCTACTCTTGTTTCACTTTCATTAACTCCATTAAGAATAGATGAAATAATAGATATCAAACCTGACATAGACAGAGTTGAAATAAAAGGTAAAGCAGTTCTATTTGAAAGTGGAATCTATGCAATATTACCAACAGATATGTCAGAAACTCTAGCTCTAGCAGCACTTGACGTAGCAGGAGCACCTGCACAAGTAGCAAAACTTGTTAAACCTTGTCAATCAGTTGCTATCTTAGGTTCAGCAGGAAAATCTGGAATGCTTTGTGCTTATGAAGCAGTAAAAAGAGTAGGACCTACTGGAAGAGTTATAGGTGTTGTAAGAAACGAAAAAGAAAAAGAATTATTAAAAAGAGTTAGTGACAAAGTAAGAATAGTTATAGCAGATGCTACTAAACCTATGGAAGTTCTAAATGCTGTACTTGCAGCAAATGATGGAAATGAAGTAGATGTTGCAATAAACTGTGTAAACGTAGCTAATACAGAAATGTCAACAATTTTACCTGTAAAAGAATTTGGTATAGCTTACTTCTTCTCAATGGCAACTGCATTTACAAAAGCTGCATTAGGAGCAGAAGGAGTAGGAAAAGACATAACTATGATAGTTGGAAATGGATATACAGTTGACCATGCTGCAATAACTTTAGAAGAATTAAGAGAAAGTGCAGCATTAAGAGAAATATTTAATGAATTATATCTATAAGAAAAGGTATATCTAAACTACTTGCCAGCCATTAGTGTTTCAAGAGCTCCACAAAGGCTCTTTCAACAATAATGGACGTCGCAGTAGTTTAAGAAAAACTTAAATATATTCATTAAAGTATTAGTGGTAAAGTAGAAAAATAAATGTAATTAAGTAAAGATTATTATAAGGTTATAAGGAGATGATATTATGAATACAGTTAACACTAGAAAGAAATTTTTCCCAAACGTAACAGATGAAGAATGGAACGACTGGACATGGCAAGTAAAAAATAGAATAGAAAAAATAGACGATTTAAAGAAATATGTTGAATTAAGTGCTGAAGAAGAAGAAGGAGTTATAAGAACTCTTGAAACTTTAAGAATGGCAATCACTCCATACTATTTCTCTTTAATAGATATGAACAGTGACAGATGTCCAATTAGAAAACAAGCTATCCCTACTATACAAGAAATACATCAATCTGATGCTGACTTGTTAGACCCATTACATGAAGATGAAGACTCTCCAGTACCAGGATTAACTCACAGATATCCTGATAGAGTTTTACTTCTTATAACAGATATGTGCTCTATGTATTGCAGACACTGTACTCGTAGAAGATTTGCTGGTTCTAGTGATGATGCTATGCCTATGGATAGAATTGATAAAGCAATAGAATACATCGCAAAAACTCCACAAGTAAGAGACGTATTACTATCTGGAGGAGATGCACTTCTAGTTTCTGATAAAAAATTAGAAAGCATAATCCAAAAATTAAGAGCTATACCTCATGTTGAAATAATCAGAATAGGAAGTAGAACACCAGTTGTTTTACCACAAAGAATTACTCCTGAATTATGTAACATGTTAAAGAAATATCACCCAATTTGGTTAAATACTCACTTTAACCACCCTCAAGAAGTAACACCAGAAGCTAAAAAAGCTTGTGAAATGTTAGCAGATGCTGGAGTTCCTTTAGGAAACCAAACAGTATTATTAAGAGGAATCAATGACAGTGTACCTGTAATGAAGAGACTAGTTCATGACTTAGTAATGATGAGAGTAAGACCTTACTACATCTATCAATGTGACTTATCTATGGGACTTGAACACTTCAGAACTCCAGTTTCTAAAGGTATAGAAATCATAGAAGGATTAAGAGGACATACATCAGGATACGCAGTACCAACATTCGTTGTTGACGCACCTGGTGGAGGAGGAAAAACTCCAGTAATGCCTCAATATGTAATTTCTCAATCTCCTCATAGAGTAGTATTAAGAAACTTTGAAGGAGTTATAACTACTTATACTGAACCTGAAAATTATACACATGAACTTTGCTATGACGAAGAAAAATTCGAAAAAATGTATGAAATCAGTGGAGTATATATGCTAGATGAAGGATTAAAAATGTCTCTAGAACCTAGCCACTTAGCAAGACATGAAAGAAATAGAAAGAGAGCAGAAGCTGAAGGGAAAAAATAAGAAATGTTAGACACGTATAAGTTTATAGAAAAGTACAAAAGAATATCTATAATAGGTATGGAAAAGAATGTAGGGAAAACTACGCTTTTAAATAAACTTATAGCTGACATTGGAACAAATAAAAAATTAGGCTTAACTTCCATAGGGAGAGATGGTGAAGACATAGATGTTGTAACTAATACTGATAAACCTAGAATATATGTTAGAAAAGGTAGTATTATTGCAACAGGAAGGAACTGTTTAACAAAATGTGATATTACAAAAGAAATCCTTTATGTGACTGACTTCACCACTCCTATGGGGAGTATAGTTATAGTTAGAGCCCTATCAGATGGCTATGTTGATATAGCGGGACCTTCATATAATAAACAAGTGAAAATTGTAGTTGAACTTATGGAGAAATTTGGTAGTGAAATTTCTATCGTAGATGGAGCTTTAGGAAGAAAAAGCACGGCTATAAGTGATGTGAGTGAGGCAACAATTTTATCAACTGGAGCAGCATTATCTTTAGATATGCTAAAAGTAGTTGAAGAAACAAAGAAAACTGTTTATTTTTTAAAATTAGATGAAGCAGAAAAAAATATAAAAGATAGAGTAGAAGAACTTAAAGATGAGAAGGCTGTTCTATTCTATAAAAATGGAGAAGTAGCAATTTTAGAAGTGGATAACTCAATAGATTTATCAAACATCTTAAAGGAATATTTGAAAAAGGACTTAGAGTACTTCTATATAAGGGGAGCAATAACTCCTAAGATAATAGAAACGTTTATAAATAATAGAGGAAGTTATGAGAAAATAACTCTTCTTGCTGAAGATGGAACAAAGTTTTTCTTAAGTAGTTCCTTGTTAGATAAAGCTAAGTTAAGTGGTATGGAGTTTCAAGTCTTAAATAAAATAAATTTACTCTTTGTAACTATAAATCCACACTCACCATTGGGTGTTGATTTTAATAAAGAAGAATTTAAAAAAAGACTACAGAATGAAGTTTCTGTACCAGTGATTAATGTTCTAGGAGATTGATATGAAATTTATTGACGAAAATAGTTTAAATAGATTAAATTTTAAAGATTTATTAGCAAGAGTTGATGTTTTTTCAGCTTATGGTAAAAATAAATTGAATAATCTAGAAAATTTTTTAGTAGGTGAAGAAGAAAAATTAGAAGAAGAATTTGAAAGAATGCAAAAGATTTATGACTTCATTTCTGAAAATAAAAAAGAAGAAATGGAAATAGAAATTGTTTTGCATAGATTTAAAGACATTAAAAAGCTCGTTGAGAATGCAGAAGCAGGAATAATTTTAGACACAGTAGATATATTTGAGATAAAGGCTCAACTTATGGCTATGGTCGATTTGAATTCTTATTTGTTAAAGAACAAAGAAGTCTTTTCTAATTTTGTACTAAAAGATATGAATGAGCTATTTAAAATATTGGATCCCAATGATGAGAAAATAGCTACTTTTTATATTTATGAGGCTTATTCTGTTATTTTAAAAGAAATACGTAGACAGAAAAAAGAAGTTGAAAATAGACTGTTCAATGAAACAGATTATGAAATAGTAAAAAGATTAAAAGACGAAAGACTATCTATATTAGTTGATGAAGAAAAAGAAGAATTTAAGATCAGAAGAAATTTAACTAAGGCTATAAAATCTTATGCAGAAGATTTTCTAACTAATGTTGAAAAAATATCAAATCTTGATTTTATAATAGCAAAAGTAAAATTTGCTAAAGAATATAATGGTATAAGACCAGAAGTATCTAAAAAGAAAGAAATAATCTTAGAAGATGCTATAAACTTAGAAGTAAAAGAGTTATTAGAAGCTAAAAATAAGAAATACACTCCTATCAGTATAAACTTAAATGTAGGAACTACTATGATAACAGGAGCTAATATGGGAGGAAAAAGTGTAGCTCTGAAGACAATAGCAGAAAATGTATTACTTTTTCAAATGGGCTTCTTCGTATTTGCTAAATATGCAAGTATACCTCTTTTAGACTTCATATTCTTTGTCTCTGATGATATGCAAGATATTTCAAAAGGGCTTAGTACATTTGGAGCAGAAATAATAAAATTAAAAGAAATAAATTCTTATGTGAAAAATGGTACAGGACTTATAGTTTTCGATGAGTTCGCAAGAGGAACAAATCCAAAAGAGGGGCAAAAGTTCGTAAAAGCTTTAGCGAAATATCTAAATGATAAATCAAGTATATCAATAATAACTACACACTTTGATTCTGTTGTTGAAAACAATATGAAACATTATCAAGTTGTAGGTTTAAAGAATTTAGATTTTGAGAAATTAAAAACTAAATTACAGGTTAATAATTCTTTGGAAACTATTCAAGATAATATGGATTTTACTTTAGAGGAAAGCACAGATACAGAAGTGCCAAAAGATGCTTTGAATATAGCAAAGCTAATAGGCTTAGATGATGAAATTTCTGAAATGATATATAAAGAATATGAAATGGAGGAATAAAATGGGAAAATTGGATCTAGATTGGGGGCTTGTTAAAGAAGCTCGTGAATCTGCAAAGAAAATAGCAGCTGATGCACAAGTTTTCATAGATGCTCACAGTACAGTTACAGTTGAAAGAACAATCTGTAGATTGTTAGGAATAGATGGTGTCGATGAATTTGGAGTTCCATTACCAAACGTAGTTGTAGACTACATAAAAGATAATGGAAATATAAGTTTAGGAGTTGCAAAATATATAGGAAATGCAATGATAGAAACTAAGCTTCAACCTCAAGAAATAGCAGAAAAAATTGCTAAAAAAGAACTAGATATTACAAAAATGCAATGGCATGATGACTTTGATATAAAATTAGCTTTAAAAGATATAACTCATACAACAGTTGAAAGAATAAAAGCTAATAGACAAGCAAGAGAAAACTACTTAGAACAATTTGGTGGAGACAAAAAAGGACCTTACCTTTATGTTATAGTTGCAACAGGAAATATCTATGAAGACGTTACTCAAGCAGTTGCAGCTGCAAGACAAGGAGCAGACGTTGTTGCAGTTATCAGAACAACAGGACAATCTCTACTTGACTTCGTACCTTATGGAGCAACAACAGAAGGTTTCGGAGGAACAATGGCTACTCAAGAAAACTTCAGAATAATGAGAAAGGCTCTTGATGATGTTGGAGTTGAATTAGGTAGATATATCAGATTATGTAACTACTGTTCAGGACTTTGTATGCCAGAAATAGCTGCAATGGGAGCATTAGAAAGACTAGATATGATGCTTAACGATGCTCTATATGGAATACTATTCAGAGATATAAACATGAAGAGAACATTGGTTGACCAATTCTTCTCAAGAATTATAAATGGTTTTGCTGGAGTTATAATAAACACTGGAGAAGATAACTACTTAACAACAGCTGATGCTATAGAAGAAGCTCATACAGTTTTAGCTTCTCAATTTATCAATGAACAATTTGCTCTAGTTGCAGGATTACCTGAAGAACAAATGGGACTTGGACATGCTTTTGAAATGGAACCAGGAACAGAAAATGGATTCTTATTAGAACTTGCTCAAGCTCAAATGGCTAGAGAAATCTTCCCTAAAGCTCCTTTAAAATATATGCCACCTACAAAATTTATGACAGGAAATATATTTAAAGGACATGTACAAGATGCACTATTTAACATTGTAACTATAACAACAGGACAAAAAGTTCACTTATTAGGAATGCTTACAGAAGCTATCCATACACCTTTTATGTCTGACAGAGCGTTATCAATAGAAAATGCAAGATACATTTTCAATAACTTAAAAGATTTTGGAAATGACATAGAATTCAAAAAAGGTGGAATAATGAATACAAGAGCCCAAGAAGTTCTTGCTAAAGCTGCTGAATTGTTAAAAACAATAGAAACAATGGGTATCTTTAAGACAATAGAAAAAGGTGTATTTGGTGGAGTTAGAAGACCTATAGATGGTGGAAAAGGTCTTGCAGGAGTTTTTGAAAAGGATAGTACATATTTCAATCCTTTCATTCCTTTAATGTTAGGAGGGGATAGATAATGAGTTCAGGATTATATTCAACAGAAAAAAGAGATTTTGATACAACATTAGATTTAACAAAACTTAGACCTTATGGAGATACAATGAATGATGGTAAGGTTCAAATGAGCTTTACTTTACCAGTTCCTTGTAATGAAAAAGGGGTAGAAGCTGCATTGGAACTTGCAAGAAAAATGGGATTTGTTAATCCAGCAGTAGCGTTTTCAGAAGCACTAGATAAAGAATTTTCATTCTATATAGTATATGGAGCAACTTCTTACAATGTAGATTATACTGCTATAAAAGTTCAAGCTTTAGAAATAGATACTATGGACATGCATGAATGTGAAAAATACATAGAAGAAAATTTTGGTAGAGAAGTTGTAATGGTAGGAGCAAGTACAGGAACAGATGCTCATACAGTTGGAATAGATGCTATCATGAACATGAAAGGATATGCAGGACACTATGGACTTGAAAGATATAAAGGTGTAAGAGCTTACAACCTTGGAAGCCAAGTTCCTAATGAAGAATTTATTAAAAAGGCTATAGAATTAAAAGCTGATGCCTTATTAGTTTCTCAAACTGTAACTCAAAAAGATGTTCATATAGAAAACTTAACTAACCTAGTTGAATTATTAGAAGCTGAAGGACTAAGAGACAAAATAATCTTAATAGCAGGAGGAGCTAGAATCACTAACGATCTTGCTAAAGAATTAGGTTATGATGCTGGATTTGGACCAGGAAAATATGCAGATGATGTTGCAACATTTGTTTTAAAAGAAATGGTTCAAAGAGGAATGAATACTAAAAAATAATCATTAAAATTATATAAGTTGAATATTAATTATATATATAGAAATATATGTAATTTTTATAGACAAATTTTAATAAAAATGGTATATTTAACATATCATAAAACAAAAATAAAAACACTTAAGATTTTTATATCTTAGAGTATGGTATCAAAAATAAATATAAAGTAGTAAAGTTTTTAATTTTTCATTTTAAAACATAAAAAATTTATATTATGGAGGTTTTGGTATGAAAGCATTTTTAAAGTTAAGTCCGGTAATTGTATTGGCGGCACTTATGATGAAGGGTTTTGATGCACTTCTTGCTGCACCAATTGCAACAATTTATGCTTCTTTTATTGCAATGATTTTAACAAAGCAAAAATTTAATGGTATTGTTGATCATGCAATAGATAATGTAAAAGAAATTCAAGTTGCATTGTTTATCCTAATGGCAGCTTATGCGATGGCAGAAGCATTTATGTCAACAGGTGTTGGAGCGTCTCTTATATTAATTGCACTAAAAGTTGGAATAACAGCTAAGACAGTTGCAGTTGTTGGAGCTATAGTAACATCTATACTATCAATAGCAACTGGAACAAGTTGGGGAACATTCGCAGCTTGTGCACCTATCTTCTTGTGGTTAAACCACATAGTTGGTGGAAATTTATTATTGACAACTGCAGCTATAGCAGGAGGGGCTTGTTTTGGAGATAATATAGGACTTATTTCAGATACTACAATAGTAAGTTCTGGTATCCAAAGAGTTGAAGTTATTAGAAGAATTAGACACCAAGGTGTATGGTCAGCATTAGTTTTATTATCAGGAATAATCTTATTTGCTATAGCAGGTTTCACAATGGGATTACCTTCAACAGTTGGAAATCCTACAGAAGCTATCAATAGTATACCTGCAGATGTATGGACAGCACTTGCTGAAAAGAGAGAAGCTGCTGTTAAATTACTAGAACAAGTTAAAAATGGAGTTCCTTTATATATGGCTGTTCCATTGGTAATAGTTTTAGTTCTAGCATTCATGGGAACACAAACATTTATTTGTCTATTCGCTGGATTATTCTTTGCTTATGTATTTGGAATGATGGCAGGAACAGTTACAAGCACTATGGATTACCTAAATATGATGATGGGTGGATTTGCTTCAGCTGGTAGCTGGGTTATAGTAATGATGATGTGGGTTGCTGCCTTTGGTGGTATCATGAAGAGTATGAATGCTTTTGAACCTGTTTCAAAATTATTATCTAAGATTTCTGGAAGCGTAAGACAATTAATGTTCTACAATGGACTTCTATGCGTATTTGGAAACGCAACTCTTGCAGATGAAATGGCTCAAATAGTTACTATAGGACCAATAATCAGAGAAATGGTTGAAGAAAACGTTGAAGGTTCAGAAGAAGATATGTATACATTGAGATTAAGAAATGCTACATTCAGTGACGCTATGGGTGTATTTGGATCTCAACTTATCCCTTGGCACGTTTATATAGCATTCTATATGGGTATAGCTACAGTAGTTTATCCTCTACATGAATTCGTAGCAATAGACATTATTAAATATAACTTTATAGCTATGATAGCAGTAGCAAGTATCTTAATTTTAACTTTAACTGGTTTAGATAGATTTATACCATTATTTAAATTACCATCAGAACCAGCTGTAAGATTGAAAAAAAATATATAGCATTAAATAGGCGATATTAGACTATAAAAAAACCATTTAAGTTTAAAAAAATAAAAAAAAAGTTTACAAATTTAAAAAAATGTAGTATACTAACTTTAATGGGAGATGTCTATATGGGATTATAGACAAATTAAAGTTAAAATAAAACAAAAAAAATTAAATTTAAGGGGGAAAAAACCATGAAAAAATTAGCATTAGTATTAGGTTCATTATTAG
>ERZ772910.1257-NODE-1257-length-13101-cov-45.861720_pt1 | contig 13101 bp, 6 predicted proteins | sample MGYA00511357_ERZ772910 | MGnify/ENA primary metagenome ERZ772910 (study PRJEB29015, sample SAMEA2738096) | human oral metagenome | biome: human oral; feature: human-associated habitat; material: saliva | place: China | collected 2193 ... | reverse complement strand
GAATCTGTTCCAACCACTGATACACTAGTGTTGCACTTGAAATCCGAATCCAAGGCCGTCTGAAACATCATTTGATATTTCAGACGGCCTTTCATTTATTCGCACGATATGGCATTAATCCCAAATATTTGCGCGTTCGACTTCTTTCCATGCGTCTAGAATCAGGCTGCCGTCGTTGTCTTTTAGCAAGGCGGCATCTGAGAGCATACGGCGCCAAGTGCGGGCATTTTTTAGGCCGTGCATCAAGCCTAGTGCATGGCGGACGATGTGGCGCAGGATGGTGCCGCGTCCTGAAGCAATTTGTTCGCGGCTGTATGCGTATAGCCAAGCTGCTAAATCTGCGTATTGGATTGGTTCGTGTGTGTCGTTGTAAAACAGTGCATCCCAATCGCGCATCAGCATTGGATTGTGATAAGCCTCGCGCCCGATCATGACGCCGTCTACAAATTTCAGATGTTCGGCGATTTCTTCGTTGGTGGTAATGCCACCGTTAATCAAAATTTCTAAGTCGGGGAACTCTTGTTTCAAGCGGTAGACGTATTCATATTTGAGTGGCGGGACTTCGCGGTTTTCTTTCGGGGATAAACCGTCTAACCAAGCATTACGCGCATGGACGATAAATGTGCGGCAGGCTGTTTTTTTGTGTAATGTTCCCACAAAATCTGCCACGACTTGATATTCTGTCTGCCTGTCTACGCCGATGCGGTGTTTGACCGTTACCGGAATTTCAACTGCATCCTGCATCGCGTTCAAACAATCTGCCACCAAATCTACATCATTCATTAGGCAAGCGCCGAAAGCGCCTTTTTGTACGCGTGGGCTGGGGCAGCCGCAATTTAGGTTGACTTCATTATAGCCATACGCCTCAGCTGCTTTGGCAGCGATTGCCAAGTCATGTGGATCTGAGCCGCCAAGCTGTAAAGCTACCGGTTGCTCGCCTTCGTTGAAACTCAAAAAGCGGTCTTTATCTCCGTAAACTACTGCGCCTGAATTGACCATTTCGCTATAAAGCCAAGCATTGCGTGTAATTTGTCGCGCCATAAAACGATAGTGTCTGTCTGTCCAATCGAGCATGGGTGCGACAGACAAGCGGCGGGCGGGGAGGGAAAAAGCAGACATTGAGATGACTTTCAAACAAAATAACGCATTATATAGTGTATTAAATTGACTTTCGATATCGGCCGGTAAATCAAAATTATATATAAGGTATCACTGGGTGCAGCCGTGTTGTAGCTAAGGCTAAATCCATTCATGGTGTTGGAAATCCAATATTCAGACGGCCAAATAAGTTTTAAAATGTCAAACAACAAACCATTAGAATGATAAGGAAAAAATCATGGCACAATTTTTCGCCATCCATCCCGATAATCCCCAAGACCGCCTCATCAAACAAGCCGCCGATATTGTCCGCAGTGGCGGCGTCATCGTTTACCCTACGGACTCCTGCTATGCGTTGGGTTGCAAACTAGGCGACAAAAACGCAATGGAGCGCATTCTCACGATTCGCAAAATCGATCAAAAACACCATTTGACCCTGATGTGTGCCGATTTGAGCGAATTGGGTACTTACGCCAAAGTGGATAATGCCCAATTCCGCCAGCTCAAAGCAGCTACGCCCGGCAGCTACACCTTTATTCTGCAGGCAACCAAAGAAGTACCCAATCGCACGCTTCACCCCAAGCGCAAAACCATCGGCCTGCGTGTTCCCGATAACGCCACTGCCTTGGCACTTTTGCAAGAATTGGGCGAACCTATTTTAAGTTGCACCCTCATGCTGCCCGAAGACGACGAGCCATTGACCGATCCATACGAAATCCGAGACCGTCTTGAGCATGCCGTTGATTTGGTTATTGATGGCGGCTGGTGCGGTACTGAGCCGACGACGGTCATCGATATGACCGATGGCACCGAGCTGATTCGTCAAGGCAAGGGTGATATTGCCGTATTCGGTTTATAAAACCATCCGCGTTTGTATAAGTAGGGATATGAGTATTCTTTCTATGATGTATTAAAAGCATATTGCCGATTTTATTGATAACTTAAAAAACAAATTATTCAAGTAAGTAGATATTCAATATCATTTCATTAAAGGCCGTCTGAAATATTTCAGACGGCCTTTCTCTTTCGTTTTTTTAATAAATAATTCATTTTAAATAATATTTCAAATAATTGGCATATGGCTTGCATGATTACTGTGTTTACTTGTGACTTGTCAATGGAATACAACACACCGCTTATTAATAGAAACATGGCCGAAACCCTTTTGATGATTGGTTTTTTTGGTTGAAAGCCGTGATTTTATTTAGAAATTAAAGATAATCGGTTGATATTTCAGACTAGCGGATATTTTGTAAGTGTGAAATACTATTTCACTTCGAGATAGTAAAAGACCTAAATTTCGTCTCAAAGTGACAATAAACGTCAGCTCGAAGCAAGTATTTGCTGGGAAATCCTCCGCAATAGACTTTTTAAAGTAGCGTCATGCTCATGCCTACGCTTTTATCCATCAAAAAAAGAGAAAGACACACTAATGAATAAGATATTTAAAGTCGTTTGGAACCGTACGATTCAATCTTTCGTCGTAACGTCCGAATTGGCCAAAGGCCGTGTGAAATCGTCTGCAGAACAAAATAGTACAGATGTATCTGCCGAATCCGGTAAAAATGGTATCGCGACAGTTTTCAGATTGACAGTGATTTCGGCAGCTCTTTTGGGTGCAGGTAATTCGTATGCGGCAACTGCTCCACGAGGACAAATTGCATTTGATCCTCCAACCAGTGCGACTGCGGTTAGTGGTGCAACAGCGACCGGTATTGGTGCTTTGTCAGTAGGAGCATCAGCCAATGCCACGGCTAATGGTGCAGTTGCGGTAGGTACGAGTGCAAATGCAACACATAATAACAGCCTTGCTGTTGGTACAAATGCCAAGGCTACTCAGAATCATGCTGTTGCGATGGGTGCAGATACAAGTGCAAGTAGTTCACATGCAACAGCGATAGGTAAAAGTGCCAATGCTGTTTCTACAGACTCAACGGCATTGGGTGCAGATTCCAAAGCAAATGGTACGCAAGCGACAGCGGTAGGTAAGAATGCTCTTGCCAATAATACGAGCACAACAGCATTGGGTAATTCGGCGCAAGCATTTGGTATAGGCTCAATGGCTTTGGGCCAATCCAGCACATCAAGAGGTCAAGACGGCATTGCAATTGGCAGCGGCAGTCAGGCTGCAGCCAATGCGCAAAATGCTATTGCAATCGGTACCAATGCGGTGGGTTATCAAAGTGAGTCTATCGCTATAGGTAATTCAGCCCAAGCTCAAACTGGAAATACCATTGCCATCGGTAAAAGTGCAGTGGCAAATTCTCCAGCTTCGGGTAATGCAGCATCAAGTGCTATTGCACTTGGTGCAGACGCGAATGCAACCGGACTTGGTACGATTGCTATTGGACGTGCATCTGAGGTTCTCTCCCAAAATAGTATGAATGTGAATGTAACTCACAATAATATTGCTATTGGTAATACGGCTCGAGTAGGCGATTCAAGTAGTTCTAAGATAACTCAGTCTATTGCTATTGGTTCAGGTAACCGTGTTGATCCACAGGGCAGACCTGAGGGTGCGTGGGCAAAGGGAGACCAATCTATTGCGGTTGGTGGCAATGTCTTGGCCAATGGTCATTCATCTGTTGCTATTGGTGGTGATGATTTAGATTTGGTAGGTGGTACTCGATATTCTGGCAATGCAACGGATAAATTCATCAAATATAATGAAAAAGGTGCAAAAACAGGTGAATATGCGCTGAGCGGTAAAAGTCTGCGTGATATTTATAAAGAGATGACTGGTGATACGATGAATTACGGTTCTTATGGTAATACTATTGCCGGTCAAGGTTCTGTTGCATTGGGTGTGCAGTCTAATTCATCTGCCGATTTATCTTTGGCTATTGGTACTAAATCTCAGGCTACTGCCTTTGGCAGTGTAGCTTTGGGCACAGGCGCGAAGGCTACTTTGCTGAACTCTGTGGCTTTGGGTACGGCTTCTAAAACTGATAAAGAAGGTAAGGCATACGTTCAACGCGAAATCATGGGCGTGACCTACACTTGGGCAGGCGGTCAAACTACCGATGCCGGTGATGTTGTGTCTGTCGGTTCTAAAGGCTATGAACGCCAAATCATCAATGTATCCCCCGGCGATATTTCTGCTACTTCTACTGATGCCATCAATGGCTCTCAACTTTATGGTGTATTGAGTGCGCTCGAACGCGTTCGTTATTTCTCTGTTAAGTCAACTGATGGTAGCACTGACGGCACCAAAAACTGGAATAACGATGGTGCGAAAGGTGCAAACTCAATTGCCATTGGCCCATCTGCATCTACAACAAGTGCAGCCACAAATGGTATTGCTATCGGCAATCAGGCAAATGTTACAGGCGTCAATGCTGTTGCTTTGGGTAACGGTACTACTGCTTCTGTTCAAGATTCTGTCGCTTTGGGCAATGGTGCTGTCGGTGCAGCCAATAATTTTGATGCAACCGCTAAAAATGCCTCATTTAAAAATGATAGTGGCGCTGCGACCAATGTCAGCTATGCTGCTTCTTCATCCTCTACAACAGGCGCGGTTTCTGTAGGCAGTGCAGGCAATGAACGCCAAATCCAGAATGTTGCCGCAGGCCGTATTTCCGCCACTTCAACCGATGCAGTTAATGGTAGCCAACTGTACACCGTTATGAACAATGTTGGACACAATATCCAACAAAACGGTACAGACAAATCCCGTATCAACAACAACGGTACAGTCAACTACGCCGATGGTAATTTGACGACCGTTGCAGTTACCGATGGCGAGAATGCATCAAAAGTTCAAATCAACGTCACTCAAGGCTCATTGTCTGTCGATAATAATGGCACAGTGTCCGCACCAACTGCCGGTGTAGCGACTGCCGGCGATGTAGCCAATGCTATCAATAATGCCAAAACCACAACCAAGGTTGAGGCAGGCAGCAACGCGCACGTTAATAAAACAACTTCAGGCAAAGAAACTACTTATACCGTCAGCGCAGATAAAGCAACGGTACAAGTTTCCAGTGCTTTGAATTTGACTTCTAATACTACAACTGCAGCCGATGGTGCAGTGACAACTAATTACAGTATCGATCTCGCTCAAAGCACCAAAGACGACATCCAAAAAGGTGTGGACGCCAAAACCACCGTTGACACTAAAGGCCTGACCTTCAACGGCGACAGCGGCAGCACCAATGTCGAAAAACTCGGCTCTACCGTGACCGTTGCCGGCGACGACAACATCACCACCGAAGCCCAAGACGATAAAGTGACCGTCAAGCTGAACAAAGACCTGGTAGTAGACAGCGTCAAAGCCGGCGACACCACCGTGAACAACGACGGTGTGAAAGTAGGCGACGATGTCGCATTGACCCAAGACGGCGTTAAAGCAGGCGATGTCAAACTGACCAAAGACGGTTTGAACAACGCCGGCAACAAAGTGACCAACGTAGCCGCCGGTACCGACGATACCGACGCCGTTAACTACGGTCAGCTGAAAGAGACCAACGCCAACGTGGCCAAAGGTCTGAACATTGCCGCCGACAACGGTAACGACGACAACGTCCAACTGGGCGAAACCGTTGCCTACCGCAGCAGCGACAAAAACATCGTGACCACCGTGTCTGACAACCAGATTGACTTCAAACTGGCCAAAGACATCACCGTTGACAGCGTGACCGCAGGCGACAGCAAACTGAATACAGACGGCCTCACCATTACCGGTGGCCCGAGTGTGACCAAAGCAGGCATCCATGCCGCCGGCAACAAGATTACCAATGTTGCCCCGGGTACCGATGACACCGACGCGGTCAACTACAGCCAGCTGAAACAGCAAAGCGCTGCCGCCCGTACCGAAGTTGCAGCCGGTACCAACATCAAAGACGTGGTGAAAACTACCGGCGCCAACGGCCAAGACGTTTACACCGTCAATGCCAAAGGCACGACTGCGAGCGCAGGTTCGAGCAAAGTGACCGTTACCGCCGCTGAAAAGGCCGACAACGTGACCGACTACAGCATCGACTTGGCGCAAGACACCAAAGACGACATCCAAAAAGGTGTGGACGCCAAAACCACCGTTGACAGCAAAGGCCTGACCTTCAACGGCGACAGCGGCAGCACCAATGTCGAAAAACTCGGCTCTACCGTGACCGTTGCCGGCGACGACAACATCACCACCGAAGCCCAAGACGATAAAGTGACCGTCAAGCTGAACAAAGACCTGGTAGTAGACAGCGTCAAAGCCGGCGACACCACCGTGAACAACGACGGTGTGAAAGTAGGCGACGATGTCGCATTGACCCAAGACGGCGTTAAAGCAGGCGATGTCAAACTGACCAAAGACGGTTTGAACAACGCCGGCAACAAAGTGACCAACGTAGCGGATGGCGACCTCAACGCCGACAGCAAAGACGCCGTTAACGGCAGCCAACTGTTTGCGACCAACCAAAACGTCGCCAACAACGCCGCCAATATCGCCAAAGGCATCAACTTCGGCGGTACCACCGGCAGCAACAACTACGCATTGGGCGACACCATCAATGTCAAAGGCGACAGCAACATCATCAGCGAAACCGTAGCCGGTGGCGCACAGCTGAAACTGGCTGATGTGTTGAATGTCGGTCAAGCAGCACCGGTAAAAATCGATGGCGATAAAGGCGAAGTCAGCGGCTTGAGCAATACGACTTTGGGCGGCAGCGACTTTGCCCAAGGCAAACGTGCGGCGACTGAAGAGCAACTGAATGCAGCCCAAGATCAGTTGGTGAATGTATTGGGTGGCAATGCGGCCAATAATGGCGGCAACATCAGCATGACTGATATTGGCGGTACTGGTGAGAACAACATCCACGATGCAATCAAAGCCGTTAATGCAACTGCCAATCTGCCTTTGACTTTCGGCGGCGACAGCGGCAAAGACGTTGAACGCAAACCGGGTACGAAGCTGAATATTGTTGGCGGTCAAACCGATGCAGCCAAACTTTCAGACGGCAATATCGGTGTTGTAGCGAATGGCTCTGATAAGTTGGAAGTCAAATTGGCTAAAGACTTGGCAGTTGACAGCGTGAAAGCCGGCGATACCACAGTCAATACTGACGGCGTGAAAGTTGGTGATGTCAACCTGACTAAAGCCGGTTTGAACAACGGCGGTAACAAGATTACCAACGTTGCAGCCGGTACCGATGATACTGATGCGGTGAATGTTGCTCAGTTGAACAAAGCTGCGGCTGCGGCTAAGACCGAAGTCGTTCAAGGCGATAACATTGTTGTCACTCAGGATGTCGGCGCCAATGGCCAAACCATTTACAAAGTGGCTACCGATAAAAACCTGAAAGTCGACAGCGTTACCGCAGGCGATACCGTGATGAATAATGACGGTGTAAAAGTCGGCGATGATGTTGCATTGAACAAAGACGGCTTGAAAGCAGGCGATGTGAACCTGACCAAAGCTGGCTTGAACAATGGCGGCAACAAGATTACCAACGTTGCGGCCGGTACGGATGACACCGATGCGGTTAATGTTTCTCAACTGAAACAAGCTGCGGCGGCATCTAAAACTGAAGTCGTTCAAGGTAAGAACATCGTTGTGACTGAAAAAACAGGTGACAAAGGTCAGACTGTTTATGAAGTTGCTACCGATAAAGACTTGGACGTTGACAGCGTGAAAGCCGGTGATACTACTGTTAATAATGATGGTGTGAAAGTAGGCGACGATGTTGCATTGACCCAAGACGGCGTTAAAGCAGGCGATGTCAAACTGACCAAAAACGGTTTGAACAACGCCGGCAACAAAGTAACCAACGTAGCGGATGGCGACATCAACGCCAACAGCAAAGATGCTGTCAACGGCAGCCAGTTGTACGCAACCAACCAAAACGTAGCCAACAACGCTGCGACTATCGCCAAAGGCATCAACTTCGGCGGTACCAGCGGCAGCAACAACTACTCATTGGGCGACACCATCAATGTCAAAGGCGACAGCAACATCATTAGCGAAACCGTAGCCGGTGGCGCTCAACTGAAGTTGGCTGACGAGATTAGCGTGAAGACAGTGAATGCGGATACCTTCAAAGCAGGCGATACTGTGATGAATAACGACGGCGTGAAAGTCGGCGATAAAGTTGCGTTGAACAAAGACGGTCTGACCGCAGGCAATACTGTGGTCAACAACGATGGCGTAACCATCGCTGCACCGACTGAAAACAATCCGAACAACCAAGTCAAACTGTCTCCTGTCGGTCTGAACAACGGCGGCCAACGCATTACCAATGTGGCTCCGGGTAAAGACGGTACAGACGCGGCAAATGTGAACCAGTTGATTGGTTTGGGTACCGAGTTGCAGAACAACATCAACCAAGTAGGTAAGAAAGCCTACGCGGGTGTGGCCGGTGCGATTGCCCAAGGCTCGATTCCGCAAGTAACCCGTCCGGGTGCGACCGGTATCGGTGTCGGCAGCGGCTACTACGGCGGTCAGTCTGCCATGGCTATCGGCGTATCTGCGATGAGTGACGGCGGCAACTGGATTGTCAAAGGCAACTTCTCGGCCAATACCGACGGTCATGTCGGTGTCGGTGCCGGTGCGCTGTATCAGTGGTAAGTTGGCAATGACAGGCAACTAGATTTACTGCCTGAATAGGGAGGCCGTCTGAAATTTTAGGTTTCAGACGGCCTTTTTTCTGAAAACACTTGAATTTAGGCTATCTGAAACGATATGCTTCATCTATTTACCGCATAACTCTGAAAGAGAACAAATGAGCAAAACCATCCATTATTTGAAAGACTACGCAGCGCCAGCGTACCGTATTCTGAAAACCGACCTGTATTTCGATATTTTAGAGCCGCAAACCATCGTCAAATCCAGTCTGACCGTTCAACCTGAAAGAGCAGGGGAGCCATTGGTATTGGATGGTTCGGCAAAACTGCTGTCTGTGAAAGTAAACGGTCAGGCCGTAGATTATGTGTTGGAAGACGAAAAACTGACGATTGCCGGCGTGCCGTCTGAAAACTTCACGCTGGAAGTAGAAACCGAAATTTTGCCGGCTGAGAACAAATCTCTGATGGGTCTGTATGCTTCCGGCGGCAATTTGTTTACCCAATGCGAACCGGAAGGTTTCCGCAAAATTACGTTCTACATCGACCGTCCGGATGTTATGTCTAAATTTACCACCACCATCGTTGCAGATAAAAAACGCTATCCGGTGTTGCTGTCTAACGGCAATAAAATCGATGGCGGCGAGTTTTCAGACGGCCGTCATTGGGTGAAATGGGAAGACCCGTTTGCCAAACCGAGCTATCTCTTTGCTTTGGTAGCAGGCGATTTGGCGGTAACGGAAGATTATTTTACGACCATGAGCGGCCGTAAGGTCAAAATCGAGTTCTACACCACGGAGACAGACAAACCTAAAGTTGGGTTTGCAGTGGAATCGTTGAAAAATGCGATGAAATGGGACGAGACACGCTTCGGTTTGGAATACGACTTGGATATTTTCATGGTCGTTGCCGTGGGCGATTTCAATATGGGCGCGATGGAAAACAAAGGTTTGAATATTTTCAACACCAAGTTTGTGCTGGCCAACAGCCGTACCGCGACCGATACCGACTTTGAAGGCATCGAATCTGTTGTCGGCCACGAATATTTCCACAACTGGACGGGCAACCGCGTGACCTGCCGTGATTGGTTCCAATTGTCGCTGAAAGAAGGTTTGACTGTATTCCGCGATCAAGAGTTTTCCGGCGACCGAGCCAGCCGCGTGGTGCGCCGTATCGACAATGTCCGTATGCTGCGCCTGTTCCAATTCCCTGAAGATGCGGGCCCGACTGCGCATCCTGTCCGCCCGGCCAGCTATGAAGAAATGAACAACTTCTACACCATGACCGTCTATGAAAAAGGGGCGGAAGTCGTGCGCATGTATCACACCTTGCTCGGAGAAGAGGGCTTCCAAAAAGGCATGAAGCTGTATTTTCAACGCCACGACGGTCAGGCTGTGACTTGTGATGATTTCCGTGCTGCAATGGCAGACGCAAATGGCATCAATCTTGATCAGTTTGCCTTGTGGTACAGCCAAGCCGGTACGCCGGTTTTAGATGCTCAAGGCCGTCTGAAAGATGGAGCGTTTGAATTGACCATCAAACAAACCATTCCGGCCACGCCCGATATGGCGGACAAACAGCCGATGATGATTCCGGTCAAAACTGGTTTGCTGAACGAAAAAGGCGAAGCAGTTGAGTTTGAATATCAAGGCAAACGTGTGAAAGAGGCGGTTTTGGTATTGACTGAAGCCGAGCAGACTTTTGTGTTAGGCGGCGTCAATGAGCCGGTTATCCCGTCTTTGCTGCGTGACTTCTCTGCACCGGTTACCCTGAACTATCCATACAGTGAGCAAGAATTGGCTACCTTGCTGGCGGCAGATGAAAATGAGTTTGCCCGTTGGGAAGCTGCTCAAACCTTATACCATCGCGCCATTAACGCCAATCGTCAGGCATTGGCGGAAGGCCGTCCTTTGCCGGAACACAAAGCATTAATGGATGCTTTGGCTTTGGTGGTTTCCGGTGACTTTGATCCGGCATTCCGTGCTATTTTGCTGCAAATGCCGTCTGAAACCGATGTATGGGCGGAAGAAGAAAATATTGACCCGATTCAGGTTCATCAAGCACGAGAAGCCTTGCTCAATGCCGTTGCCGTTAAGTTCCTACCTCAATGGCGTGAGCTGAACCGTCAAGCTGCCGAGCAAGAAAATCAAGCCGATGCCGCTGTGCGTTATGAATACAGCCCGGAATTGGCCGGCTGGCGTACTTTGCGTAATGCTTGCAGGGCATTTATCCTTCGTGCTGACGCTGCGCATATCGAACACGTTGCAGAAAATTACGAAGTAATGGCACAAAACATGACCCATGAATGGGGTATCTTATCCGCAATCAACAGCAATGAAAGCGAAATCCGCGATCGTTTGTTGACGCAATTTGCCGATAAGTTTGCTGATGATGCTTTGGTAATGGACAAATACTTTGTCCTGATTGCTTCAAGCCGCCGCAAAGATACTTTACAGCAAGTTCAGACGGCCTTGAGTCATCCTAAGTTCAGTATTGAAAATCCAAATAAAGCCCGTTCTTTATTGATGAGCTTCAGTCGCAATATTCCGCACTTCCATGCAGAAGATGGTAGTGGATACCGTTTTGTTGCCGATAAAGTGATGGAAATCGACCGCTTTAATCCGCAAGTTGCCGCCCGACTGGTGCAGGCTTTCAACATCTGCAACAAATTGGAAGCCAATCGCAAAGCCGTTATGACCAAAGAATTGCAACGCATTAATGCACAAGAAGGTTTGTCCAAAGATGTGGGCGAGATTGTCGGTAAGATTCTGAATGAAAAATAAAATTTGTCTGTTAACCTTATTGTCATTTGGCAATAGGGGTAGATAGACTAAAGGCCGTCTGAAACCGATTGGTTTCAGACGGCCTTTTTATATATCATCGCTTAAATTAATTTTCGTTGAGGGTAGGAATATGAATAAAAAAGAGCCTGCATAAAACAGGCTCTTTTTCATACTAATCCGAAGATTAGAATTTGTGACGCAGGCCAACCAAACCAGAGATGGTTTCAACTTTGTGAGGACCAGACTCAGCACCACGCAACCAGCCGGCAGAAACCAGAGCAGTAGTGCGTTTAGAGAAGTCGTAGTCAGCACCAACGATAACTTGGTCGTATTGAGTGCCTTTCAGTTTTTGACCGTCAACTTTAGCTTTGAAGCCGTGAGCGTAAGAAACGCGAGGAGTTACGTTACCAGCGCGGTAAGCGGCAGTAGCAGCAACTTCAACAGTTTCAACACCTTTGTTATTTAAAGCAGCATCAGTACCAAATACGGTATTCAGTTGTTTTGTTTTACCTGTAGGAGTATATGCCATATGAGCAGCATCTACTACGTCGTTAGATTGGGCTTGAGCGTAATTACCCAAAGTTTCCCAATTTTTAGCGTATTGGCCGGCTACAGATACGAACAGGTTGTTGGCATCGTAACCAGCTACCAAACGTTGTACGTGACCGTCTTTATAACCGTTTTTAGTATCTACAGAGTTTTTACGGAAACCACCGGCGTATTGACCGAAGAAACCAGAGTTTTCGTAGTTCAGGCCAGCATAGTAAGTGTCACGAGAAGGTTTGTTGTGGTCATATTTGTCAGCAGGGTTAGCGTTGTCGCGTGGAGTGTATTGTACGCTTGCGCTAAAGCCTGAGAATACAGGACTGTCGTAGCGTACAGATACTGCACGTTTGTCAACACGAGTGAATACAGACATATTCAAAGCGCCGTTGCTGCTTTCCCATTGATCAACATTGTCGCTAGAGTCTTTAACGGTAGAGTTCAATTTACCGGCACGAATTTTACCGAAGCCGCCTTCCAAACCGATGAAAGATTCGCGAGAAGCCCACTCTTTGTCGCCACCGGCGATAGAAGTGTTTTGTTCAACTTGCCAGATAGCATTCAGGTTGTTACCCAAGTGTTCGTGGCCTTTGAAGCCGATGCGTGAACCGAAGTCAGCGATTTCAGTAGCAGTTTTAGAGTTACGTGTTTTCTTTAATCCTTCGGCAGTTTTTTCACCCAATTTAACTTTGGATACTTCAACGCCGGCTTTAATTTGACCGTACAGAGTTACGTCAGCCATAGCTGCAACAGGCAGAGCCGCCAGGGTCAGGGCAATCAGGGATTTTTTCATTGCTGTTTTCCTTTTTTAAGTGTGAAGAAGCGAGCATTCGTTCTTCTTATTACAATATCGTTCTGTTTCAACGATTCCATGACCATAATATAAAGGTTATGGCTTAAGAAAACAAATTTTCCTCTTGTTTTGGACGTATTTTGTTGGGAAACGTTGTTTTTTACAGACAGAGTAGGTATGAAAAATAGTCGTTTATTTTGTAATATGTTTTTCTAAAAGGAAATTTTAGGAGAACCATAAAAGACAGCTTATTGAGGGTGGGGAGTAAATGTTGTTTATATTGTTTTCAGACGGCCTGAGACCTTTGCAAAATTCCTTTCCCCCCAGCAACCGAAACCC
>ERZ772910.1252-NODE-1252-length-13130-cov-32.266080_pt1 | contig 13130 bp, 9 predicted proteins | sample MGYA00511357_ERZ772910 | MGnify/ENA primary metagenome ERZ772910 (study PRJEB29015, sample SAMEA2738096) | human oral metagenome | biome: human oral; feature: human-associated habitat; material: saliva | place: China | collected 2193 ... | reverse complement strand
ACACGGCTTGGCGCATGATGCCGTTGAGGATATCCAAATCCAGAGACGGGGTGAGACGGGTGTTTTTGTGCATGTTCATGTTTCAGTATTCTCCTGGAAATACTGTAAACAACGCTACTAGTTTCTACAGCATCGAGTTGATAACATTCGCCCGCGCCGGCAAGGTTTTCTGCGCCAAGGACGAGTTTGAGTTTCTCAAAGTCGATTTGGTCTTCACAAAAGACTTCGGGAAAGATTTGTTTGAGTTTTAATATATTGTTTTGTCTGAAATTATTTTCTAAATCGTGTATAATTTTTCGGTTCGGTTGCCATAATTGCGTCTTCCATCAATGATCACTTACAAAGTGTCCATTTTATCGGGATATGTTGAAAGTTAAAAGAAAAGAAGGCCGTCTGAAAAACTTTAATATTCGTTTTTCAGACGGCCTTCTTTTCACTTGCCGAAACAAGAGTATTTTGTTTCTCAACTTTACAAAACGGTCAGTCCTGCTGCTTGCTTCTACCCCAAAAACTCTCTCAAAAACAGCAATACGCAGGTAAGTTCGTCGGCGGATTCGCGTTGCGTGCCGTTGCCGGTATGGCCGCCGCCGTCCGGAGCGTAGAGCCAAGATTGCGGCGAGGTTTCGCGCAGTTTGGCGTAGAACTTGAGCGCGTGGGCGGGATGGACGCGGTCGTCGCTGAGGCTGGTGGTGATGAGCGCAGGCGGATAATTGATGCCGTCTGAAAGATTGTGATACGGCGACAATTCGCCCAGCCAGCGTTTGCAGACTTCGTATTTTTGCGGATTGCCGTATTCGTCCGTCCAACTTGAACCGGCGGACAGTAGCGGATAACGAATCATGTCGGTCAGCGGCACTTCGCACACCAGCGCGCCGATGCTTTGCGGCTCGCGCACGAAGGCGGCGGCGGTAATCAGGCCGCCGTTGCTGCCGCCCTGCAAACCGATGTGTTTGGGCGAACTCATGCCGCGTTCGGACAAATCGCGCACGACGGCAAGCAAATCATCGACGCTTTTGTGTTTGCTGATTCCCTGCGCTGCTTGATGCCAGCGCGGGCCAAATTCGCCGCCGCCGCGGATGTTCGCCAAAACGAAGGCATTGCCCTCTTCCAGCCAATATTTGCCGACACTGCCGAGATAATGCGGCAATTCGGGAATACCGAAACCGCCGTAGGCATAAACCAAAGTCGGCGTATCGGGCGTGGCGTTTTTGCCGACGTGGAAATAAGGAATGCGCTCGCCGTCGGCCGAAGTCGTCCAAAACTGCTGCACGTTAATGCCGTCTGAATCAAACTGCTGCGGCTGACGGCGCATGACAGTCAGTTCCATCACGTTCAAATCCAGCGCAAACAGCGTCAGCGGCGTAGTAAAATCGCTGGCGGCAAGGTAAACCACGTCGCCGCCCCACGGTTGATCGGTCATTTCCAATGCACCCGAAGGCAGGCGCGGCAGTTTGACTTCCTGCCATTTGCCGTCGGCAAACCGCCATGCTTTCAGACGGCCTTGTACGTTTTCCAGCAGACTCGCCACGACAAAACGCTTGGTCGTTTCCACGCTTTCCAATGCCTGCGTTTCATCGGGCGCAAACAAAAGCTGCGCCGCCCCGAGTTCGCCCCGATTCAGTTTCACCGCTACCAGCGCGCCGCTTGGATAGCTTTGGTTCGCGCGGTTCCAGTCTTTACGCAACGTCAGCAAAAGATGTCCCGCCAAATAGCCGACTACGTCGCAATCGTTGGGCAGGTTTAACGGTTTCGCCTCGCCTTCGGCTGAGACCTGCAAATAGGTTTTGGTGTAAAAACCGTCTGACGCTTCAATCAAATCAATCGGCGAACCCTGTGGATCGAGATAACGCCACGCGTTCACCATCATGCCGTCTTCGGCAATTTGATACACCGGCAGGCTTTCCTCGAAACTTTTACCGCGCTCCACCAGCCACACTTCGCGCGGATAACCTGATTCGGTCAACTGGCGTTCGTCCCAAGCCGGACACACCCATACGCTGTTTTCATCGCGCCACGACACATGGTTTTTGCCTGCCGGAAAGTGAAAACCGCCTTCTACCAACTCCCCTGCTTCCAAATCCACTTCCAGCGTGTACGCCGTATCGCCGCCCGATTTGCTCAGTGTTAACAACGCGCGGTTGGGCTTTTCCACCAAGTGCGACACGCCGCCCAAATACACATCGTCACCGAGCAACTCGTCGAAATCCGCCACTGAAAACAGGATTTTCCACTCAGGATAGCCGGAACGATACGTCGCCGCCGTACACACGCGGTACACGCCTTTCGGATACTCCGCGTCCTGATGGAAATGGTACATCCGCGCGCGGTGTTCCTGACAAAACGGAATCTGCCGCGTGTCCTGCAACTGTGCCAAAATGCCGTCAGACAATGCGCGCGCCTTGTCGTTTTCTAAAAAACGAGCTCGCGTTTCGGCATGCGCCGCAGCGGCAAACTCTTGCGTTTCGGGAGATTCGAGGTTTTCAAAATGGAGATAGGGATCGGGGTAAGATTTCATAGGAAAGGCCGTCTGAAAGATTGGGAAATGGAATTATAACGGCAAAATCAAAAAAGGCCGTCTGAAACCTGCGTTTCAGACGGCCTGAGACATTATTCAACTTAACGTCCGTATATTTTCCACAAACCTTCCTGCAAACCAAATGCAGGCTCGCCGTCTTGCGGCTGGGTGCGGACATAGCTGCCGTCAGGCTGCATCAGCCAAGCCTGGGTATTGTCTTCCAAGGCCATTTCCAAACCTTCGCAGATTACGCGTTCTTTGAGTTCAGGCGTGGTAATCGGCGTGGCGACTTCAATGCGGCGGAAGAAGTTGCGACCCATCCAGTCGGCGCTGGAGATAAAGGTATCGTCTGCGCCGTTGTTATGGAAGCAATACACGCGCGAGTGTTCGAGTTGGCGGCCGATGATGGAACGGACGCGGATGTTTTCGGACAAACCTTTTACACCTGGGCGCAAAGTACACATACCGCGCACAATCAGGTCGATTTGCACGCCTGCCGCGCTGGCTTGATACAGCGCATCAATTACGCTCGGCTCGATGAGGGAGTTCATCTTGGCGGTAATCCGCGCAGGTTTGCCGGCTTTGGCGTGTTCGGTTTCCTGCTTGATGCGGTCGATGACCATTTTGTGCAGGGTAAACGGACTTTGATAGAGCTTGTTCAGACGGCCCGGCTTGCCCAAGCCTGTGATTTCCATAAACAACGTGTTCACATCGGCAGTGATTTGTTCGTCAGCGGTAATGATGCCGAAGTCGGTGTAAATGCGCGATGTACCTTGGTGGTAGTTGCCGGTACCGAGGTGGGCATAACGCTTGAGCACGCCGTCTTCGCGACGGATAACCAAAGCCATTTTGGCATGGACTTTGTAGCCGAATACGCCGTACACGACGTGTGCGCCTGCCTCTTCCAGCTGTTTCGCCCAGTTGACGTTGTTGGCTTCGTCAAAACGTGCCATCAGTTCGACAACGACGGTTACTTGTTTGCCCGCCAGCGCAGCCTTCATCAATGCGCGTACAAGCTCGGAATTGCTGCCGGTACGGTAGATGGTCATTTTGACGGCCAATACATCCGGATCGGCTGCGGCTTCGCGTATCATTTGGACAACCGGATCGAAAGACTGATACGGGTGGTGCAGCAAAATCGGCGACTGTTTAACCAGTTTGAACACAGAGCCGTTTTTGCGCAAGGCTTTCAGACGGCCTGCATTGCGTGGCGGAAACTTCAAATCCGGCCTGTCCACCAAATCGGGGACGGCATTGAGGCGCACCAAATTGACCGGCCCTTTGACCTGATACAGCTCGGCAGAAGTCAGCTTGAACTGGGCAAGCAAGAAGTCGTGAATATGCGCCGGACAAGTATCCGCCACTTCCAAGCGCACGCCGTCGCCGTATTCGCGGTCGTGCAACTCGTTTTGAATCGCGGCACGCAGGTTTTTCAAATCTTCTTCATCGACCGTCAAATCGCTGTCGCGCGTAAGGCGGAACTGATGGCAGTCTTTAACCTTCATACCGGGAAAGAGTTTGCCGACATGGGCATGCAAAATCGAAGACAAGAACACAAAGCCTGCATCGCCGCCGCAAATTTCAGACGGCATGGGGACGACGCGCGGCAAAATGCGCGGAGCCTGAACAATCGCCATCCCAGACGGACGGCCGAACGCATCCGTGCCTTCGAGTTCGACGGCGAAGTTGAGCGATTTGTTTAACGGGCGCGGGAATGGGTGTGACGGATCAAGGCCAATGGGCGTGAGAATGGGCAACAGCTCGTTGTCGAAATAGTTTTCGATCCATTTTTTCTGCGCGGCCGTCCATTTGTGGCGGCGATAGAAATGAATGCCGGCGCGGCTGAGTGCAGGCTGCAATACTTTGTTAAACAGATCGTACTGCTCGCGGATCAAGGCCTGTGCCTCTTTCGCCACAGCTTCGATGGTTTCGGCAGCGGTTTTGCCGTTGTCGAGCGGCTGATGCGGACGCAGTTTGTTTTCGCGTTTCAACCACGCCATGCGCACTTCAAAAAATTCGTCCAAATTGGAAGACACGATGCACAGGAAACGCAAACGTTCCAACAAAGGAACTTTCGTATCCTGCGCCTGAGCCAGTACACGGCGGTTAAACGCCAACAGGCTGAGTTCTCGGCAGAGAATGCGGTTTTGCTCGGACATGGTTTACTCCTGAAACATCAGTCATTAACACCATCAAGTATAACGTTTTGCCGCCGTTCCGTCAGATTTCAGACGGCCTCGGCAGACAATCTCATCCCTATTTGAGGCAAGACAAAGGGTTATCCGTTATTTTCTATACCGAAACAGCGGTTTTTGCTATAATGTGCCGCTTAATGCAACCGCAATACCACTGCTAAAGGATAAGAAAATGGGCTTTTTGCAAGGCAAAAAAATTCTGATTACCGGCATGATCTCCGAGCGTTCCATCGCTTACGGTATCGCCAAAGCCTGCCGCGAACAAGGCGCGGAATTGGCATTCACTTATGTTGTCGACAAACTGGAAGAGCGCGTCCGTAAAATGGCGGCCGAACTCGGCTCCGAACTCGTGTTCCGCTGCGACGTTGCCAGCGACGACGAAATCAACCAAGTTTTCGTTGACTTGGGCAAACACTGGGACGGCTTGGACGGCTTGGTTCACTCCATCGGCTTCGCCCCTAAAGAAGCTTTGAGCGGCGACTTCCTCGACAGCATCAGCCGCGAAGCGTTCAACACCGCTCACGAAATCTCCGCATACAGCCTGCCTGCGCTGGCAAAAGCCGCCCGTCCGATGATGCAGGGCCGCAACGCCGCAATCGTTGCCCTGAGCTACTTGGGCGCCGTTCGTGCCATTCCTAACTACAACGTTATGGGCATGGCCAAAGCCAGCCTCGAAGCCGGCATCCGCTTCACTGCCGCCTGCCTGGGCAAAGAAGGCATCCGCTGCAACGGCATCTCCGCAGGCCCGATCAAAACCCTGGCCGCTTCCGGCATCGCCGATTTAAGCAAACTCTTGGGCCACGTCGCTTCCCACAACCCACTGGGCCGCAACGTTACCACTGAAGAAGTCGGCAACACCGCCGCCTTCCTCTTGTCCGACCTCGCTTCCGGCATTACCGGCGAGATTACCTACGTTGACGGCGGTTACAGCATCAACGCGCTGAACGACGAAGAGAACTAAACAGTTTTTACGCAAAACGCACTTTCTTCATGAAAGTGCGTTTTTTATGGCCATTACATTATGATTTGAATAACTGCATAATCGATAAGGCCGTCTGAAATTCAAATACACGCATGAAAAATGATTGCCGTATGCTTTGGCGCATTATGTTAATAACATTATAACATTATCATTCTGTATTATTTAAAAGGAAAGATAGAGCATTGATTCTAAAGATAACATTCATGTTATCTGATACTTAGCCACTGATGAAAAGTGGTGTAAAAAAGTAACAGAAAAAATTCAGATGGCCTGTTTTTTATACAGAAGGCATAGAAGCTGGGCATTTTTGGCACAAAATACAAAATTTAACATTAATGAATTTTTCTTAACCGATAAAGCGTTAATATGCCTGCCGATTTATTGAATCACATCTGATTTTGACTCAAACACATACAGGAGATTAATTATGTCAATCGCTTCAGAATTTAAAGAATTTATTATGCGCGGCAACGTTGTCGACCTCGCAGTCGGTATGGTTGTCGGTACAGCATTCAGCGGCATCGTCAAATCATTGGTTGACGATGTAATCATGCCTCCTATCGGACTGTTGATCGGCGGCGTTGATTTCTCCAACCTGTTCATTACCCTGAAAGACGGCGCACAAGCCGCTCCTGCAGAAGGTTACGCCAACTTGGCGGCCGCTCAAGCAGCCGGTGCCGTTACTTTGAACATCGGTCTGTTCATCAACACCGTTATCAGCTTCCTGATCGTTGCCGCTGCCATCTTCTGCGTGGTTAAAGCCATCAACTCCGTGAAAAAAACCGAAGCTCCTGCTGAAGAAGCACCAGCAGAGCCTAGCGAAGAAGTTCTGTTGTTGCGCGAAATCCGTGACTCCCTGAACAAAAACTAATCAGAATACCTAAACATACACACACAAACCAAGGCCGTCTGAAACCATTTCAGACGGCCTTTTCTCATACCAATCTATTTATCGTTAAACCCTTCCCATTGAAAGAATCACGCCCTTCCCTTTCTCAGCAAGCTATCCTGCTTTTTAACCATGAAGCAACGCTCATGTTAAATACAAAGAAAATGAGCAGCACAACTCCTTGCCAATAAAAAAGCCCGATGCGTTCAACATCGGGCTTTTAACTATAAAACCAATCTTAGTCTTTGCGTGTTTCCACCAAAATCATTTCGACTGCTACGTCTTCCACTTCTACTTTAGGCACATCCGAACGGCGTGTTTTAGCGACCGGTTCAGGTTGTGGCTGTGCGGCAAAAGCGGCAACGGCTTGCGGATCGGTTTCAACGAAGATCAAATCACCCAAGCTCTCAGGCACAACGATTGCGACAGGCGCTGCTTCAGCTACGGCTTCAGTTGGTGTGGCAACAGTTTCGGTTGGTACTTCAACCGGTGCAACAGTAGCCGTTTCATTCGGAGACAATACCGCAGAAATGGCTTCTTTAACGTTGCTGACTGCAGAAGCAAGCAAGGCTTGCTCGTCATCAGCGCCTTCAGTTTGCGCTACGGTAGGCTCGTCTTCGCTTTCGATCGCAAATACGAATGGCTCTGCGCTGGTAACTTCAGGCTCGGATACCACAATTACCAGAGGCTCGGCTTGGTCGCTTTCAGAAGACAATGTCACATTTGCAGCTTCAACCGTTTCGTTCAAACCTAAAACATGCGCTACGGCAAAGAGGACTTTATCGGCGGTATCGGCAATATTCAGGTATTGCTCGATTTTTGCCGAAGACGGAATATTGCGTTTTTTGCTGTTGGAACGACGGTCGTTGCGGTTGTTGCGCTGACGGTTGTTGCGGTCGCGTCCTTGACGGCCGTTGTTTTTCACACCTTCTTCGCTGCGGGCATTGTCGTCCGCTTCAACTTGCACCTGCTCGCCATCGGCTTGAACGTTCACGTCCTCAACACGGTTTTCCGCAGATTGATTACGGTTGCGCTCGTTGCGGCCGTTGTTGCGGCGGCGTTTATTGCCGTTTTGTTCCGCTTGGTTTTCAGACGGCATCTCAGCCAGTGCAGCCACTTCTTGAACATTTACGTCTTCAACCACTTCCTCAACACGGTTGCGCTCGTTGTTGCGATCATCGCGGCGGTTGTTGTTACGGTTGCGGTTGCGGCGGGTGTCTTTACGCTCGTCGTTACGGCTTTCGTTTGATTTGCTTTCTTCAAACTTGCTGTCGGCAGCTTCGGCATTCACTTCGCGCACTTCGACTTTGCTGCCGTCGTGTTTGTTGCTGCGGCGTGGATTTTGACGGCGGCTGTTTGCGCGGCGGTTGCTGGAATTACTGTTGCGGTTGTTGCTGCCCGAAGTGCGTTTTTCTGCCACTTCGGCAACAGGCGCGGTTTCGGCTGCGGTATTGCCGCCAAAAATGCGTTTCAACCAAGCTTTGAAGCTGTCCCACCAAGAGGCTTTTTTCTCAGGAGCAACCGTCGGTGCAGGCTGAGTATGGCGCACGCCTTTGACAGCTGGCTCAGGACGGGAAGCTTTGGCTTTTTCGCTGCCGAAAGGTTTGGCGGATTCGTCTTCTTCCGGCTCAGCAACGCGTTTGTAGCTCGGTTCGCCGTCTTCTTCTACGTCATCGATGCGGATGCGGTTGATTTCGTAGTGCGGATTTTCCAAGTGGATGTTTGGAATCAGGACGACGTTCACATCCAAGCGCTCTTCCATCGCAAACAGCTCGGCGCGTTTTTCGTTCAGCAGGAAGGTGGCAACATCGACGGGTACTTGTGCATGTACTTCGCCGGTGTTGTCTTTCATTGCTTCTTCTTGAATGATGCGCAAAACGTGCAGGGCGGTGGATTCGATGCCGCGGATGACGCCGGTACCGGCACAGCGCGGACACGCAACATGGCTGCTTTCGCCCAGAGCCGGTTTCAAACGTTGGCGGCTCAATTCCAAAAGGCCGAAACGCGAAAGTTTGCCCATTTGCACGCGGGCGCGGTCTTTTTTGAGCGCGTCGCGCAGGACGTTTTCAACATCGCGCTGGTGTTTCGGATTTTCCATGTCGATGAAGTCGATGACGACCAAACCGCCCAAGTCGCGCAGGCGCATTTGACGGGCGACCTCTTCGGCGGCTTCCATATTGGTTTTGAACGCGGTGTCTTCAATGTCCGAGCCGCGTGTGGCACGCGCAGAGTTGACGTCGATGGAAACCAGGGCTTCGGTGTGGTCGATCACAATCGCGCCGCCGGAAGGCAGGCTGACGCTGCGTGAGAACGCGCTTTCGATTTGGTGTTCGATTTGGAAACGGGAGAACAGCGGCGTGTGGTCTTGATAGAGTTTCAGACGGCCTACATTGCTCGGCATGACGTAGCTCATGAACTCGGCAACTTGGTCGTAAACTTCTTGATTATCCACCAAAATTTCGCCGATATCGGGACGGAAATAGTCGCGAATCGCACGAATCAGCAGCGAGCTTTCCATGAAGAGCAGGTAAGGGTCATGATGTGCTTTGCCTGCTTCTTCAATGGCTTGCCAGAGTTGTTTGAGGTAGTTCAAGTCCCATTCCAACTCTTCCGCACTACGGCCGATACCGGCAGTACGGGCAATAATGCTCATGCCGTTTGGAATGTCGAGTTCGGCCATGGCGGCTTTCAATTCTTGACGCTCTTCGCCTTCGATACGGCGGGATACGCCGCCGCCGCGCGGATTGTTCGGCATCAATACCAAATAGCGGCCGGCCAGGCTGATGAAAGTGGTCAGTGCCGCACCTTTGTTGCCGCGCTCGTCTTTTTCGACTTGGACGATAACTTCCATGCCCTCTTTGAGCACGTCCTGAATACGCGCCCTACCGCCTTCGTAGTCGCGGAAATATGAACGCGATACTTCCTTAAACGGCAAAAAGCCGTGGCGGTCGGTTCCGTAATCGACGAAACACGCTTCCAGCGACGGCTCGATGCGGGTAATGATACCTTTGTAAATATTGCCTTTACGCTGTTCTTTACCCAGCGTTTCGATGTCCAAGTCTAAAAGGTTTTGGCCATCGACAATGGCAACGCGCAGCTCTTCGGCCTGCGTTGCGTTGAATAACATTCTTTTCATAGTCACCTCGTGAACAGCGGCCGTTTGATTTGTGAATATCTTTTTCAGACGGCCTGTCTGTCCGGTTGGCACTCTTCAAAGGCAAGATGGGAAAATCCCCGTGTAACCAGTATTTGATTTGAAATCCGCAAGGTTGCATGCTTGAACTCAAGCCATGTGCGGACGGATTCGGATAAAGAAGGAAATAAAGAACAATGCGGCGGAAAGGTTGATGGTTCCGCTGCCGTCCGAATGCTGATGCTTCGGACAAAATAAGGCAGCCTACATCTTCTTATTATCGTAGCGCCGGTAATTTCGGACGGTGCTGCGCGGACTGCGTCTTACGCCCGGCCGGACGGCAGGTTCAATTCAAACTTAATTACGGGATTGCGTTTGCCGGCTTTGAACAAACACAAGGAAATGCTTTGCGGAGTGCGTTTTTAATATAAAATCTCGTTTTAACAATAAATCCGTTTCAGACGGCCTGCGACGGCAGGTTCGGGTCCAGAAACGGACGTTTGGGATTATAGAGAAAATGCACGCAATACGCAAAGATTCAGTCAGCCTGATTGCCGTTGCCGAACACGAGGAAGGCCAACGCCTTGATAACTATCTGATAAAAATCCTCAAAGGCGTCCCGAAAAGCCATATCCACCGCATTATCCGCGCCGGCGAAGTGCGGCTGAACAAAAAACGCTGCAAACCCGACAACCGCATTCAGGCAGGCGATACCGTCCGCATTCCGCCAATACGCATCGCTGAAAAACAAAGGCTGTCTGAAAGCCAGGCCGCGCCTGCGCGCGAGTTTGACATCGTTTACGAAGACGATGTGCTTTTAGTCATCAACAAACCTTCCGGCGTTGCCGTCCACGGTGGCAGCGGCGTGAGCTTCGGCGTCATCGAACAAATCCGCCGCGCCCGTCCCGAAGCGCGTTATCTCGAACTCGTCCACCGCCTCGACAAAGACACCAGCGGCCTTTTGATGATTGCCAAAAAACGCAGCGCCTTGGTAAAACTGCACGAAGCCATCCGCAGCGACCATCCAAAAAAAATCTATCTCGCACTGGGTGTCGGCAGGCTGCCGAACGACCGCTTCCACGTCAAGCTCCCCCTGTTCAAATACACCGGCGCACAAGGCGAAAAAATGGTGCGCGTCAGCGAAGACGGCCAATCCGCCCACACCATCTTCCGCGTGTTAAACCGTTTTTCAGACGGCCTTTTGCACCAAGTCGGCCTATCCGACCTGACCTTTGTCGAAGCCACCCTGAAAACCGGCCGCACCCACCAAATCCGCGTCCACCTGCAATCGCAAGACTGCCCCATCGCCGGCGACGAACGCTACGGCGACTATCAAGCCAACAAACGACTGCAGAAACTCGGTTTGAAAAGAATGTTCCTGCACGCCTCCGAGCTGCACCTCTCCCATCCGCTGACCGGCGAAAAACTGATCCTGAAAGCCTCCCTGCCGCAAGAATTGGCGCAATTCGTTGTAATGTTGGAAAATCAGGAAAAGGCCGTCTGAAAGGAAAACCATGAAACCCAAACTCATTATTTTCGACTGGGACGGCACGCTTGCCGACACCACCAACCCCATCATCCACACTTTCCAACAAAGCTTTGCCGATTGCGGCCTGCCCGTTCCCGAAGCCGACCAAATCCGCCCGCTCATCGGATACAGCCTCTCCGGCATCATCCGCCGCCTTGCCCATAACGTCAGCGAACACGTTCAGGAAACCCTGATTGAGACCTATGCCGCACACTACCTCAATCCCAACAACCACAATATGACCCTATTCCCCGAAGCCCTGCCCTGCCTGCAACGCTTGAAACAACAAGGCTATTGGCTTGCCATCGCCACCGGCAAAGGCCGGAGCGGCTTGAACAAAGCCATCGCACAAACCGACACCCAAGCCTTTTGGCTGGAAACCGCCTGCGCCAGCGAATATCCGTCCAAACCCGCACCCGATATGGTACTCGCCCTCTGCGACCGACTGGGAGTTGAGCCGGAAGAGGCCGTCGTCGTCGGCGACACCACCCACGACCTAGAAATGGCCGCCAACGCCAAAATCCGCGCCATCGCAGTCACCACCGGCGCACATACCGCCCAACAGCTTTCCGCCCTGCCCCATGTCGCCATGCTCAACAGCTTGGCCGAATTGCCTGATGTATTGGAAACCTTATAAATGACGGCGTGCGTCAACCGACAAAGATTTAGATAACTAACAGATTGGACTTGAAATGAAAAAATTGTTTTTTGTGTTATTGGGACTGGCAAGCCTTAATGTTTACGCCAACGGCTGCGGTGGAGAATACCAACCTGCAACTGGAACCTGCCGTATTATTGATAGCTCTGGCCGACAGATTCTATACAACGTTGGAAGACCCCAATCTTCCAATAGCGGTTCCACTCAACCCCAAATTGTCAATATTGATGTTCCTTCAAAATATTTGGCACTGGCAGTCAATATTAAAACGGGTATGTCAGGTGGTGCACTCGATATGGATTCTCGTGCTGCAGCTGAAAAGGAAGCCATCAGGACCTGTGAACGCGGAGGAAGCAATGCCCCCTGTGTTATAGCAGCTTCAGTCAGAAACGGCTGCGTTGCAGTAGCTCAAGGAACATCAGGAAAAAAATTAAAAACATTTTATGGCATGGAAGCTCCTGGTCTTGCTGAACCTAAAGCTTTAAATAAATGCAATGCAGCTGGTGCTCTTAAATGCAAAATCGTTGTAAACGAAGCCTGCTCACTGCCTAAATTCTAAATAGACCAAAGGCCGTCTGAAACGTGAATTTCGAATAACTAAATAAATTGGACTTGAAATGAAAAAATTGCTTTTTGTGTTATTGGGACTGGCAAGCCTTAATGTCTGCGTTGCCAACCCTACTTATGATGCAACCAGAGGCGCATTGCAAAATGACCCTGGCCTATGCCAATACGGATACAACTCCAATTGTGGTTCGTCTGGTCAACGTCAACAAAGACGGACTACGGAAATTATCAATATTGATGTGCCTTCAAGATACGGTGCATGGGCAACCAACACAAAAACCGGCGTTTCAGGTGGTGCAATTGATATGGAATCACTCGAAGCGGCTAAAAAACAAGCTATTAAGGCGTGTGAACGAGGAGGAAGTAACGCGCCATGTAAAATAGTAACATGGGTAAGAAATGGTTGTATGGCTGTTGCTAAGGGTAAATCTGGTAAGAAATGGACAGCTTATACCAGCACACTAGGCCTTGGACTTACAGAGAACGATGCCTTAAGGAAATGTCAAGCGGCAGGCAGCTCTCAATGTTCTATTATTGCTAACGAAGGCTGCTCACTGCCTAAATTCTAAATAGACCAAAGGCCGTCTGAAACATCACAACATTAAATTAAGCCTTTCCTAGGAACACCCATGGCACTCCAATTTGAAATCAACGCCGTTACCC
>ERZ772910.1245-NODE-1245-length-13188-cov-4.071119_pt1 | contig 13188 bp, 6 predicted proteins | sample MGYA00511357_ERZ772910 | MGnify/ENA primary metagenome ERZ772910 (study PRJEB29015, sample SAMEA2738096) | human oral metagenome | biome: human oral; feature: human-associated habitat; material: saliva | place: China | collected 2193 ... | reverse complement strand
ATTCACTCATATCTATACGCGTCATCATCGTTTCATCGTTGAACAAGTATTCTGCTAACGCTTTTGCCAATTCGGTCTTACCAGTACCTGTTGTACCGAGGAAGATGAAAGATGCAATAGGCTTCTTTGGGTCTTGCAAGCCTGCACGAGAACGTCTGACAGCATTAGCAACGGCGCTGATAGCCTCGTCTTGTCCGATGACACGCTTGTGCAATTCTTCCTCGAGGTGAAGCAGCTTGTCGCGTTCGCTTTGCAGCATTCTTGTAACGGGAATACCCGTCCATCTACTTACTACTTCTGCAATATCTTCGGCAGTAACCTCTTCCCGAATCATCGCTTCACCGCCTTGCGTTGTCTGCAACTGTTTCTGAATATTTTTAATATCGTCTTCTAACGTTTTGAGACGTGAATAACGAATTTCAGCCACACGTTCGTAGTTGCCCTCACGCTCTGCCCTATCGGCTTCGAATTTTAAATGCTCTATCTCTTCCTTATCTTGTTGAATCTTGTTCACCAAGTTTTTCTCGCCCTCCCATTTAGCTTTGAAGCTCGTTTCCTGATCTTTCAGTTCGGCGATCTCCTTGTCCAACTGTGCAATCTTGTCGGTATCGTTTTCGCGCTTGATGGCTTCACGTTCTATTTCCAGCTGTTTGAGCCGGCGCGTAATCTCATCTAACTCTTCAGGAACCGAATCGCGCTCCATGCGAAGCTTTGCTGCGGCTTCGTCCATCAGGTCTATAGCCTTGTCGGGCAGAAATCTGTCAGAGATGTAACGTTCGGATAGTTTGACGGCAGCAATGCAGGCATCGTCCTGAATACGCACTTTATGATGGTTCTCGTAACGCTCTTTCAATCCACGAAGTATTGAGATAGCATCTATTTCGCTCGGTTCGTCTACCATTACTGTTTGGAAACGACGTTCGAGAGCCTTATCTTTCTCGAAATACTTTTGATATTCATTGAGCGTTGTTGCACCTATAGCACGTAGTTCGCCTCGTGCAAGAGCTGGCTTCAGAATATTGGCAGCGTCCATTGCTCCCTCTCCACCACCTGCTCCAACAAGCGTGTGGATTTCGTCGATGAAGAGAATGATGTTGCCTTCAGCATTTGTAACCTCCTTGATAACACTTTTCAGTCGTTCCTCGAACTCGCCTTTGTACTTCGCACCTGCCACCAGCGCACCCATATCCAACGAGTAGAGTTGCTTGTCTTTCAGGTTTTCTGGCACGTCGCCACGTACAATACGTTCTGCCAAACCTTCTACAATAGCAGTCTTACCTGTACCTGGTTCGCCTATTAGTATAGGATTGTTCTTCGTTCTTCGTGAAAGAATTTGCAACACGCGGCGTATTTCTTCGTCGCGACCAATTACAGGGTCGAGCTTTCCTGACCGAGCGTATTCAACCAAATTACGTGCATACTTTGATAAAGCCTGATAGTTCTCGTCGCCACTTTGGTTTTGTACCTTCGAACCTTGTCTTAAGTCTTTTATTGCTGCTTTCATAATCTCCTCTGTACAGCCTGCATCTTTTAAAATGCGACTTGCTGAAGAGTTAACTTTTAGCAAAGCAAGCAACAAAGGCTCTATGCTAACAAACTCGTCGCCCATTTTTTGCGACTCATCCATTGTTGTTTGTATCACTTTATTTGCATCGGGAGATAGATATGGTTCACCTCCTGACACTTTGGGCAAATGAGAAATTTCGCTTTGCACTGCACTTTCTACTATTTGTAGATTAATGCCTGACTTATGGAAAATGTAGTTCACTACATCTTTTCCTTTCTCCATTATACCAGCAAGTATGTGCAATGGCTCAATTACTTGTTGCCCATTACGGCTCGCCAAGTTTATTGCTGCTTGGATAGCCTCTTGTGCTTTAATTGTAAATTTATCTAATGTCATAGTCTGTTTCTTTTATTTTTATGTTCTGTTTCTTATATATCAAACTCTATTCCTATATGTTTTAAACTGTCAAAATGGCTAAATTAACGACGTTTTGTCGGTTTATGTGTGTTTCTTCTTTGTTTTTTAAGAAATTATTTGTAATTTCGCAACATAGACTTTTCGGTATCAGAAGAGAGAAAATAAACTTAAATTACATTCAACTTATGAATAAAGGTAAATCAACTTGCAAGGTTTTAAAGGATATTCGGCAGAAAATAGCCAACGAGAACGGTATTCGTTACGTTCCGAAAGAGTGTCATTATAAAGGAGAATGCAAAGGTACATGCCCCGCATGCGAGGCTGAAGTGCGCTATTTAGAGGAAGAACTCAAACGAAAGAGACGCAATGGTTTTGCCATAAAGTTGGGTGGAATTGCAGCAGGCTTGTGCGCAATGGTCATTCCTGCGCAAGTTGGAGCGCAGAATATAAATAAGGACAGCGTTAAGAACCCTATTCCGCAAGTTAATGCTTTAGACAGTATTGCTGTAAAAGACCTTTCTGAAGGAGCAGAAGATGCGATTGTAGTGCGTGCCCGTTTGATATTTGACGATAATAAAGAACCTATACCAGGGGCTTTAGTATTTCTTCAGGGCACAACCAAAGGGACAATAAGCGACATAGATGGTTATTTTGCAGTGAAAGTGCCTCGAGAAACAAATTTGAAAATATCGTATATTGGGTGTGAAAAAAAGATTGTTAAGGCTAAAGACTTATTAAAAAATAAAAACAGAACCATTGTGTTAAAAGACGATAGGAATTTTATGCAAGGCGAAGCAATCGTTACAGGCAAAATAAGACCACGTCCACTCAATGATGTTAATGATGTTTATAACCGTACAGCACCCAAATACAAGTCGCACAAGAAGAAATGCAAGAAGTAAAGGCACCCATAATCGGCATCGATCGCCACCGTTTAACCACCGATGGTGAGGGCATAACTACTCTTGTGGCTTTTCATGGTTGTCCGTTGCATTGCAAGTATTGTCTGAATCCGCAATGCTTGTCGCCCGATGGTGTATTAAGAACCATTACACCAAGCGAGCTTTATAGCGAAGTAGAGATAGACGACCTCTATTTCGTGGCAACAGGTGGAGGCATTTGCTTTGGTGGTGGCGAGCCTTTATTGCACAGCGAGTTCATCGTTGAGTTTGCAAAAATAATGAATCCTGAGTGGAGCATCATATTGGAAACATCGTTGAACGTGCCTTTGAAGCAGTTGGAAATGGTTGCACCGCTTGTCAGGGAATTCATTGTCGATGTCAAAGATATGGACGAACAAACCTACAAAGCCTACACCATGCAAAGCAATGTTGTAGTTATGAGCAATTTAAAGTGGCTTGCAGAAAACGGATATACAGAGAAAACGTTCGTTTACCCCTTATACCTTATTATAATACAGAGATTGCACAAGACGAAAGCAAACAACGAGTAGAAGATATGGGCTTCCATCGTTTTGATAAGTTTAGGTATAGTGTGAAACATGTGTGTAGTGAACAGGACAATAATGATATTGAGATGTGAAGTCGTGTATTATTATAAAAGTTAGATAATGCCATACAAAGACACAAAAAAAGACTTCCATTTTGGAAGAATATTATCATATAGAATTAACTATTTCGTTTTAACATAGCAAAGTACCAGTTTCATACTCAAAAGCATATACGTTTACTGCATAAAAGTCTCAGTATAAAAGAGGGTGATTGCAACCTCTTCTACTCCTATATAATGAAACCCTAATATCTATTGTTAGCCAGCAACTTATACTAACATTTTAATGAAAACACAGCAGAGTAAAGGTATTCATAATTCTCATCTGAATAAGCATCTTCCAAGTATTACGATATATTTTCATAAAGGGGATAATTTTTTATGATATCTAATTTACAACTGACAGATATCTGAGACGAATGTGACAGATATCTGAGACGAACGTGACAGATATCTAAAAAAAGAGTAACTAAAATACGAGGGGTTCTATTTAATTTGTAAGTAAACAATAGTTACTACTCAACCTTCTCATCTATTTACTACTGAGTCCATATTCTGTTTTATTGCTGAACAAGTTGATAGACTTTATAATGATGACGTAACAATACAGTTGACTATAACGACAACCAAGATGTGAGCATGAGAATAAAAGATGACAGGAACCAATATTCTTAACCAATGCATAAAGGTGTTATAACCAAACAAACATCTTTATTTTAAATACGAAGTAGATAGAGACACTTCGAAGAATGCAAACTAAAAGCTCATTTCTTGTTTTCTTATTTTATTCTAATACACACCTCACCACTATACCCATCTTTTGCATTGTGTAACGAAACACCATATACAGGAACTTTCTTACGAACAGACAGTGTATGGTAGAGTTCGGTTTGATTGTCTATATATCCACGTTGAACATTTTGATTGTCGTAAATATAGATGCGACCAATAGGCTCAGATGCATTCATAGCATAACCTAAGAATATTCCCAAATCTTCTTTCTGTATAGCATTAGCAAAATCTAATTGGTAATGTAAGTATCCTACACTACAAAGAAGCTCGCCATTACTATAGAGTTTCTTCACCTCATTAATCTCTAAAGGCTTGTATGGTAATGAAGTTATGTACTTCTCTGACTTTCTTTTCAGTATTTTTGTTCTATTAGCCAATAATATTACACACAGCACTGTAACTAAAATTAGAAGAATGTTTGTATATACCATATATTTATTATAATTTATTCCTTTTTTATCGTTGCAAAAATGCAACAACATAAGCGAGACACTTTATATGTGCAAAGATATAAAAAACAATTAAAAATGTATTTCTACACTACTAAAAATATCTTTTGTTCGCATTATCCAAGATAAAATTGTACCTTTGCGCTATTATAAGAAATGGATCTTTGCATATATGAACATATAAAATTATGAGTCGAAACGCAAAGAAGATTACAAAAGAGTGAGAATAAAAGAAGTTGTAGATATATGATTTATTAGTCGTTTATCATTCAAAACAACAGTTTGCACCTGTTTTTCAATTATTTCTAAAAAGAAAGATGTTATGAGAAAACTATTAACTGTACTTACATTATTATTTATGGTGTCATTCAATCTGTCTGCACAGAGCTACGGCGAATTGTGGAAACAAGTAGACGTAGCACGGGGAAAAGACTTGCCCAAGACACAATTAGCTGTTTTAAAGAAGATTGTTGGCAAGGCGCAAAGAGAGAAATCGTACGGTAACTTGTTGGCAGCTGAGTTGCTAACCTCAAGTTTGCAGACACAAATCTCGCCCGATTCGGTTGATACGGAAAAGGCTCGCCTGAAGGAACTCTGTGATAAAACAGAGAAAACAGATAAGGTATTGCACGCCGTTTACTGCTGTGCATTAGGCAAACTCTTCGATAGTGACGATGCAGAAGATAATTCGAGCACCACTTATTTCGATAAAGCAATGGCTAATCCAGCCTTGTTGGCAGACGTACAATATAGTAAATATGCCCCATTGATAAAAGGTGGAAAGAACGATGCCATATTTAAGAACGACCTTCTCCACGTTATTGCGTTCGAATCTGAACAATATGACAAGGCAGATAAATATTATACATCAGTCGGTAACCGCGAAGCTGCTTGTTACAGTGCTTATCTGAATGTGAAAGACACTAATGACAAGGCAGCCTTAGACTCGCTCATAGCACGTTATGGCGATTTGCCAATATGTGGGAGCGTGGCTGTGGCGAAGTATAAGTACTTGGTTGATTTTGAAGAAATTAGTGCAAAGCAGCGCATCGAATATATAGACGATGCCGTGAAACGTTGGGGAACATGGGAAGGAATAAACTATCTGCGCAACGAACATGAACGTCTCACTGCGCCAATGTTTAAGATGTGGACTGAAAATAATGTAGGTATACCCCATAAAGAACAGACTATAGAAAACATTAAAGTAAGGAATATCAACGACTTGACGTTGAAAATAACACGCACAACACTGACGGGCGATAACAAATTAGCCCCTAGCTATCGCCCAGATTTAGCAAAGATAAAAGCAAAACTACAGCCTGCTACCACGAAAATTGTCAAGCGTAATTATCCATCGTATGCTCCTTACGAGGAAATCGAAGACTCACTACAAATTCCAAGCTTAGAGGAGGGTGTTTATTTGTTAGAACTGACCTCATCAAACAAGCAATTAGCTCCACAATATGAGCTGTATTATGTTACCAACCTATATCTAATTGCAGAAAAACAGCCAAATTCTAAGGTACGATATGTCGTGGTTAATTCAACAACAGGACAACCTGTGCCGAATGCAAAGATAAAACTAACAATAGAAGGTCCCTACGGCAAGCCAGCCACTGTAAAATTTGTTGAGACCAATGCACACGGAGAAGCTTACTACAGTTATTCCAACGGTGTTCCAGACGAAGTGTATGTGTCTACAAATACCGACAAAGCATGCCCTAGCTCTAGTCTTAGAACAAACTATGAATATGAGATTACAACTCCGTATGAAGAGATTTACGACCTATTTACCGATAGAGAGATTTATCGTCCTGGACAAACTGTGCATGCTTCGGTCGTTGTTTATAGTCAAAATAATAAGACTTTGAAGAGTAAAGCGCTTGCAAATAAAAGTGTAAGTCTAATATTAAGAGACGCAAACGATGAAGATATAACTTGGAAAGAGGTTGTTACAGATGAGTTTGGTACTGCTTCTGCTGATTTCGAACTACCTAAAAACTTACTTACAGGCGACTTCGGTATCTATGCAAATAGTGATAGAAGTGGCTTTGTGAACTTTAAAGTAGAAGAATATAAGCGTCCTACATTCACGGTAGAGGTAGACGAATATAAAGAAAAATACGCAATTGGCGATACCATCAAACTGAAAGGACATGCAAAAACTTATTCGGGTATGCCTGTTCAAGGTGCAAATGTTCTGTACACTGTCTATCGTCGTGCCGCATTATGGTGTTGGTATGATACAGAAAACGAGGATTTGGTTTACGAAGGTAAAGCCGTAACCGACGAAAAGGGCGACTTCGAAATCACATTACCCTTTATATTCCCTGACGAAAAGAATGGTAAGAAGACAAGAAAGCGCAGCAATTGGCAGTCAGCAAGATTTTACAGTTTCGATGTAGATGCCGATGTTACCGACCTTGCAGGCGAGACCCGCTCTGCAAGTACATCGCTACCATTAGGTACAAAGCCTGCAATGCTAACAAGCGATATGCCCGACAAAGTGTTGAAAGATAGTTTACGCCAGATTAAGTTCTCTTATCTGAATGCTGCAGGTACGGCTATTGACGGAAACGTGCGCTATGCTATAGCATCTTATAAGAGTAAAACTCCATCGTTTAGCAAGTATACAACAGTAGAAGCTAATAAGGTTGTAGACCTGAAACCATTACAGTCAGGTCATTATATGTTACAAGCTATTTGTGAACAAGATACATTAGAGCAAGAATTTGTAGTGTTCTCAATGGACGACAAGCGTCCTGTTGTAGAGACACACGATTGGTTCTATATAAATGAAAATAAGTTCTCAAATAATGGAAAGCCTGTTTATGTGCAATTTGGTGCTACAGATGCCGATCAACACATAGTTTATTCTATCTTCTCAGGTGATAAAGTGATTGACAGTGGGACTATTGATCAAAGCAATAGCCTTACTACTTGGAAACTAACATATAAGGAAGAGTATGGCGATGGCATTGTTTTGAATCTTGCATGGGTAAAGAATGGCAAGCTATACACGCATAATGAAAACATTGGACGTCCTATGCCAGACAGACATCTAAATGTGAAGTGGACTACCTTCCGTAATCTATTGTTGCCTGGACAGAAAGAAGAATGGACGCTTAATGTATGCTATCCCGACGGAAAGCCAGCAAAGGCGCAGCTTATGGCAACACTTTACGACAAGAGTCTTGACCAAATTGCAGAGCACTTGTGGGACTTTTCTTCTTCATACACTAATAATCTCCCAGCCTATATAGAGTGGAGCAGCTTCAATTTCCCAATCTTAGACTTCTATGAAGTAGCAAACTACAAGTCGTTAACTGAATCTTCACTATCTCTTGCAAGATTCGATGCACGCTTTGTAAATGGTTTAAGTTTTAATCAACTATTCATTCGAGGAACCCGTTTTGCAGCAGAAACAAAGGAATTTGTAAAGATGGAACCTATGAAACTAAATGAAACGCGACAAGGTAATGCTCTAGGAGTAAAGGCTGAAAGAAGCACTGTTAAGTTCACTGCTCCCGTTATAAAAGAGGATAGCGATGTTCGTGAGGAGGCTGATGTAGCCTATGCTGTTGCCGACTCTACCTCTGTCCCTGGAAAAAGAGGTTCTAATAATGTCCAATTGCGTGAAAATCTTAATGAGACAGCATTCTTTTATCCACGTCTGAACACTGATACCAACGGAAATGTAAGCATTAAATTCACGTTGCCAGGAAGTCTTACTACCTGGCGCTTCATAGGTCTTGCACACGATAAGGACATAAATTATGGTATGCTAACCGATGAAGTGGTAGCTAAAAAGACTGTAATGGTGCAGCCCAATATGCCTCGTTTTGTTCGTATGGGCGACGAAGCAATGCTCTCAACACGTATTTTTAATTCGTCAGATAAAGCTGTCAATGGCAAGGCTACTATGGAAATACTTGATGCTGAAACTGAGAAGATTCTCTACACCGAAAGCAAAGACTACGCTTTAGAGGCGAACGGAACAACAACGGCAACGTTCTCATTAGCAAGTTTGCTGTCGGAAGAAGGTGCTAACAAACTCTCTGTTGCCAACGATGGTATACTTATTGTGCGCATCATTGCCAGTGGCGATGATTATTCTGACGGAGAACAGCAATATTTGGCAGTACTTCCAAATCGCGAATACATAGTAAACACTTATCCGTTTACGCAAAACAAGGCAGGAGAGAAGAGTATTGACCTTACAAAACTGTTCCCAACAAACACCACAGATCAACGATTGACGATTGAATACACCAATAATCCAAATTGGTTGATGATACAAGCCTTGCCATTTGTTGCAGATGCGACTGAGCATAACGCTATTAGCTTGGTGTCAGCTTACTATGCCAACAGCTTAGCAAGTAAAGTTTTAAAGACATCACCTAAGATACGACAAACTATTGAAAGCTGGAGAAGCGAACAAGGAAGTGAAACCTCATTGATGTCAGCGTTAGAAAAGAACCAAGACTTGAAAGAGTTTGCTCTTAAAGAAACACCTTGGGTAATGGAAGCAAAGAACGAAAGAGAGCAGAAACAAATGCTTGTGCGTTTCTTCGACGAGAATCAGATAAAGTATAACTTGTCGTCTACTATTGAAGCACTAACTGAATTACAAAACCCAGATGGTTCTTTCTCTTGGTGGGAGAATATGCCAGGTAGCTTCTATATGACGATTGAAGTGGTGAAAACCCTGACTCGCTTGAACGTGTTGATGGGCGAAAAAGATGAGAAAACCGAAGATATGCTACGTTTTGCATTTGCTTTCTTAGACAAAGAAGTGGCTGAACGTGTTGCAGAGATGAAGCGTATGCAGCGCAAAGGATATAAGAACATCTTCCCATCTGATGCGCTTTGCGACTATTTGTACAGCAATGCATTGGCAAAACGCAAGACAACAGCAGATATAACCTATCTTATCGACCTGTTATCAAAGAAGCCTGTAGATTTAACGATATATGGTAAGGCTAATACGGCGGTTATCTTGCAGCAGTACCAACAGACACTAAAGGCTAAGGAATATTTGCAAAGCATCAAGGAATATACTGTTTACAAGGAAGAAATGGGCAGATATTTCGATACAAAGAAAGCTTATTACAGTTGGTTCGATTATAAGATACCAACGCAAGTTGCGGCAATAGAAGCGTTCAAGACAATAGCTCCAGACAACAAGCAGACTATTGAAGACTTACAACGTTGGCTTTTACAGTCGAAACGTACACAAGCGTGGGATACGCCAGTGAATTCTGTAGACGCTATTTGGGCATTTATGAATAACGGTCAGTGGACAATGGACAATGGCGAAGCAAGCATTTTTAAACTCGATGGAAAGGTTATGGAACTTCCAAAGGCTACTGCAGGCTTGGGATATGTGAAGGTAACACAGCCTGTGGCAGTTAATTCGTATAATGCAAATGACGGAGTAGAAGTTGCAAACACGCTCACTGTAGAGAAAACAAGCAGCGGAACAAGTTGGGGGGCAGTGTATGCACAGTTCTTCCAGCCTGTTACAGAGATAAAGGCAAGCAATGCAGGACTAACCATAAAGCGCGAATTGTTTGTACGAAAAAGCAACAACAATACAAAAGATGTCGTTCAGGCAAAGGTTGGCGACAAACTTGTGATACGTATTACAATTGTGGCAGACCGTGATTACGATTTTGTTCAGGTATCCGACAAACGTCCTGCGTGCCTTGAACCCGTAGCACAAACCAGTGGATACCAAGAAGGCGGCTACTACATAGCACCGAAAGATTACTGCACAAACTATTATTTCGATATGATGGCAAAGGGAACTCACATCGTGGAAACAGAGTATTTTGTAGACCGTGAGGGTATTTATCAATCGGGAACATGTACAGCACAATGTGCTTATGCCCCTGAATATACAGGCAGAGAAGGGGCTATTAAAATAAAAGTGAATAATAACAATGCTTCAAATTGAGATAGATGAAGGCAGTGGCTTCTGCTTCGGAGTTACAACTGCCATAAAAAAAGCTGAAGAAGAACTGAAAAAAGGGAGACAATTGTATTGTCTTGGCGATATAGTACACAACAGTATGGAAGTGGAAAGGCTTACTAATCGTGGTTTAACTACCATTAACCACGACCAATTGCGCGAACTTCACAATGCAACAGTGTTGCTACGAGCTCATGGTGAACCCCCCGAAACTTACGAATTGGCGCGAAAGAACAACATAGAAATTATAGATGCAACTTGTCCCGTCGTGTTAGCACTTCAACAACGCATAAAAAATCAATACGAAAAAGATGGCAATAATGTTACAAACAAGCTAAAGAGGGTTGATTTAGAAGTGGAACTGAAAAATGAAGAAAAGGCTAATACATCGCAGATAGTCATATTTGGTAAGCCTGGACATGCCGAAGTATTAGGCTTGGTAGGTCAAACTCATAGTCATGCCATAGTAATAGAGAAGTTCGAAGATGTACAACAACTCGACTTTAATCACAATATCTACCTCTATTCACAGACTACAAAGAGTTTAGACGAGTTTCATCGCATTATAAAATATATACAGCAACACATATCTAAGGATGCTAAATTTCGTAGCTTCGATACTATCTGTAGACAAGTTGCCAACCGAATGCCAAACATTTCACAGTTTGCAGCAAAGCACGACCTTGTTCTCTTCGTTGCTGGGCGTAAAAGTTCTAACGGCAAAGTGTTATTCCACGAATGTCTAAGCGTGAATCCCAACTCGCATCAGGTAGAAAGTGCTGACGAGATAGACATGGAATGGTTTAAAAATGTACACACTGTTGGAATCTGTGGAGCTACTAGCACTCCGAAATGGCTAATGGAAGAATGCCGCGATGAGATACTCCGGCAAACAAACGAAAGCTAAGTTTGCAGCCTGCTACATATTTCACAGTTTGTTCATACGCACCTAGAAAATACTTATATTCCACTCGTGATATAACATAACCATTATCACGAGTGGTTTTAGTTTGTATCTCATAAATAGTATGCAAAAGGAATATTCGCAGTAGAAAACTTATCGCAATACTCTACTTTATAACTAAAACATAACAAAATGTATACAAATATTTTCCACAACCATTTCAATAGTTCAACCATCTATTTGTTAATAGTTAATATTTTACATCGTAAAAGCAAAATATAAGAAAAAACCGTAAGTAATACCAATAATTTGCTTATAAATCAAATAGAATAATTCAGATTTTAGTTACCACATTCTCAGACGTCTATCACGCTCGTTTCAGATATCTATCACATTCGTCTCAGATATCTATCAGATGTAAATTAGATATCATAACAAATTACACCTCTTATGGATTTATGTTATAATACCTGATAGATAGTTATTAAGATGAGGAATATAAATGCTTTTATTCTACATTGTTTTTATTTGATTATTATTATAAGAGTTTGAAAAACAATGCACTATTCATAATTTTGTTATATAGAGATGAGAGCCATTGCAACTACTTCTTTTTTCCCAAGCTCATATTTATGAATGCATGATATAAGAACAAACTGTGAGAAATAAAAACAAAAAGAAAAGGCTGACTTCACAGTCGGCCTTAATCCTATACAAAAACATTATGAAATAATTTTATTTCGCGAACAAGATTTTTTATTTAGTAATATAGTATGGTCTCCACCATTACTATTTTTTTATTGTATCTGGTTGCATATACGGCATTTTCTTTCGCAATAGCGTTCGCACTGCACCCTGATATCGTATCCTAACATAGCCCCAAGAATAAAATCCTCTTCTGGCGAAAGTTGGTTAAGGGGCTTTGTTATTATTAAACGTATTGCATCTAAACACTCTTTACGTCCAAAGAATAGGTTTAAACAATTGTTTCCTACAGGTTGAATAATATAAGGTATTTGCTGGCTGTGGAGGCGTGCAACAACAAATTCTTGGTATTTCTTGTTGAAAGTATATAATACCATTTGTCGTACTCCTTTTTTGAACTCATAAATATGGTTCAATAAAACCTTCATATCATTAGCCATATCTTCTATTATGCCTATGAATGTTTAGATACAATGCATATTTACTTTTATAGAGAACCTTTAATGCTGTCTAACCACGCATCAATTCTACCTTCAGTTTTATCGTCTTCATTGACATCATCAAGAGGAAGCCCAATGAACTTACCATCAACAACAGCATCGCTATCATCGAATGTATAACCGTCAGTAGAAAAACTTCCTATTATGTTTGCACCTTCAGCTGCATCGTAGATTTCTTTCATAGCAGCGCAGAATGTATCAGAATAAGACTCACTATCGCCGCAACCGAAAATAGCAACAGTCTTACCAGAGAGGTCAGCGTCTTTCAACACATTTATGCCATCGTACCAATCGTCTTGTAATTCGCCTGCTCCCCAAGTAGAAGTACCAAGGATAAGGTTATCGTGATTGGCAATAGTGTCAGCTGAAAAATCTGTAACGTTGATAGCTTCTACACCTAATTTTTCTGCAATGGTGTTTGCAATATT
>ERZ772910.1238-NODE-1238-length-13233-cov-7.922674_pt1 | contig 13233 bp, 9 predicted proteins | sample MGYA00511357_ERZ772910 | MGnify/ENA primary metagenome ERZ772910 (study PRJEB29015, sample SAMEA2738096) | human oral metagenome | biome: human oral; feature: human-associated habitat; material: saliva | place: China | collected 2193 ... | reverse complement strand
TACAGACAAATGCCACTTCCTGGCGCACGAGTGTTGCGCTGGGAGTTGGCATTTTCTTGTTTCTTTACCTCCTACAGCCGTTTGGGATTAGCCAGTATCGGGGTAGTATCTTTTTGATGTGTCTTGGTTTTTGTCTTATGACCATCTTCGTTCAGTGGCTTTGTGCCTTTTTTTTCTTCAAAAGACCATCGCGAAAAGATGTCCCAATCACCAATGGTTATATCATTCTTTATAGTGTAGCTATCGAGTTTGCGATGGCTATCTCTATGACGCTCTATGCAGCTTTATTCTTCCAAATGCCATTAACATGGCAGCTGTTCAGTACATTCTTTTATTGGACCTTCCTTGTGTGGATAATCGTTACGGCTATTTTTACGTTGGTAAACTATAATCGTATGTTGAATAGTAGGTTGGAAGAAATGATAAAGAAGACCTCTGATGAACAGGAAGGTATCCTTATCACGCTGCACGACCAGAACCTGCGGGGGACCGACCTCACGTTGCCTATTAACAATCTACTCTATATCGAAGCCCGAAAAAACAATGTCTGCGTATGTTATCTAAAAGAAGGTAAGATACAAAAAACCGAACTTCGTTCTACGTTGACAGCCTTGAAAGATGACCTCCCTTACGATAATATCTTTCAGTGTCATCGTTCCTTCCTTGTGAATATCAATAATATTACTTCTGCAAAAGGTAACTCCAACGGCTATCAGCTGCGCCTTTTAGGTTGTGAAGACATCATCCCAGTCTCTCGCACCTTTGTTCCCGGCCTTCGCCACTTCGTTGGTTAATATCCTTGTTTGCTACAAGTTGAGTGTTAACAGAAGGTTATACTTTTCAAGGTATTCTCTTCAGTGAGCTTGAGTGATTTGTCTTGTGCGTTGATAAGATCCTGTGAAGGTTTTATAGGCTGCCGACCATTCATCAACGCACGCATCAAATGTTGTTTGAGTGGTAAGGTATTGGGGGAATAGCCCAGCCTACTTCAGTATCAGAAGCAGGATTTTGATAGCGTTGTCAATGTATTTTCAATCTGTTCATAATTATCTTTTCTTTGAAAACCTTTTACCTACAAAGCCTTCACCTTCCGTGTGTTCAATGAGATTGAAGTGTCGGAGAATAGGCGGTGTAGGCTGCAGATTATAGTAATCAATTTCTTCCAGTGATAGAGAAAAGTAAGCTATGCTGTTGTAAGTACTATGAAGACGAGGCAAAACAGGATTATTTTTGTAAATCCATTGCTTCTTTTCATCTTCTATATCAAAACTTACTTTGCCAGTGCAGCGCACACTTACCTGCCCATCCATAGCCAGAATCTCAACGTATGGATTCTCTTGCAGCTGCTTGTAAACAGCCTTTTGTGGCGATGTAGCAAAGTAAAGCGTTGTAGACTCTTGATCCATAATCTGGAAGAGACGTATCTTAGGACGGTTGCCCTCACTTGTGGCGAAGGCAACCTCTTTATTATTTCTTAGGAAATCTAATGTTTGTTCCATACCTGTTTAGTATCCAATAGTAAAGCGCTCCTTGTGGTGTGCAGGCTTCTCCAGCTCGTTTACCAAAGCATCAGCATAGTCCTGTACAGAGATATGACTGTTACCCTCAGCGTCAACAATCAAGTCGTCCTTACCCAAACGGTAGTTACCAGTCTTCTTACCTTCCTCATCGAAAGCACCTGCAGGTGAGAAGAAAACCCAATCGATATCTTTTTCATTGGTTAAGATGTTGAGATAGAAGTTGCCAAGTGGACGTACACCGTCCATAATCTCTGCAGGAACTACACCAGAGTCAACCACTCTTAAGCCCAGAGCACAGAACAAAGTACCTGCACCACCAACAATAAGTAGGCGTTCAACACCACTCTTCTTTGCTGCTTCGAGAATCTTAGGATAGTTCTCAGTGATGAGTTTTTTAATTTCTGGATTCATCCATCCTGGATTGTAAGCAGAGATAATAGCATCCTTACCTTCTGCCAGTTTTGCGATAGCTTCTACATCGCTAACATCCTGCTCAACGGCTGTGAGAAGCTCGTTCTGTGGTAGTTTTGCAGCGTTGCGGACCACTGCTGTAACCTTATGACTACGCTCTAATAACTCGTTCAATACTGCTGAACCTACAAAACCAGTTGCACCAATCAATAATACATTCTTCATAATCGTATCTATTTTTATTTTATTACTATTTATTTTATCCTCAAGCAATTGCGCTTGGTTCTTGTTTCCGAGTGCAAAGGTATATCAAGTTTACCGTTACTACAAGAAGGTACTTTTTTGTTCTATACTTACCAAATGGTAGGAAATGAATATATACAAGGTTGCTTAAAATCGACTTTAACAAATATTAAGTATATGTAATAGTATAGCTGATGATCTTTTCTTAATTTTGTCACACAAAGTTTTATCGTAATGACAGATAATAATATCAATCTTTCTTATTTAGCTTGCCCCATCCGACAGGTCATCAGTCGTTTTGGTGACAAATGGTCAATGCTCGTTCTCTATGTGATTCATAACAGTGAAACAGGCGTGATGCGTTTTAGTGAACTTCATAAGCACATGACAGATTGCTCGCAGAAGATGCTTTCTGCCACGCTTAAGAATCTGGAAAAGTATAATCTCGTTCATCGTGAGGTTTATCCTGTAGTCCCACCACGTGTAGAGTATTCTCTTACAGAAACTGGAAAATCATTAATGCCAGCGTTAGGTACGCTGATAGATTGGGCTAAACTTCATTTTGATGACATCGTAAGCAAGCAGTTATTGTAGTCGTTTCATTTTAGGCATAAAGGCTAATAGTCTTTATTAGGTTCTTCCGTTAAATTATATACAAAGGGTTATACACTCGTATGGTATGACTATTCAAAATTAGATGGTCTTACAAGGGGGGATAAACTAAAAGCTATAACGTATAAAGGGCAAATAAATAAGATGTCTATCTATTACCATGTTTTCCCATCTTCTACAAACAGCTTATTCCCTTATCAATAGATGTTTGTAAACTATTTTTATGCACCTCAAAATCAATCCATGCTCTTTTGGCTTCTAAAAGACGCCTAATTGACTTGCAAAAGGTGCCCTTTTGAGGTCTAAGTAACGCCCTTTTGAAGTCCAATAAAGCACCTTTCACTTTGCTACTTCATAACAAATTGATTTCCTGTTGGTTACGAACCTACTTTTTACACGGGTTTTTATCTTTGTTTTCAGATGTTTTATTCGAATTCGTGTAATGATTTTTCGTGGTTTTTTTTATGTTTTTGAAGCATTAAAAAGAAAAGGGATTCTATGGCAGAAGATGATAAAAGGATAGACGGCTGATAGTCTTTGCTATGTTTGTGTTCAATACTTACAATTCTTTCTATTGAACCCTTCTATTGTGCTTTAACATCATCTAATCGTTATTTTGAATCCGTTTCTTCTCTTCTAAAGACTTTGCTTCAGATTATCTTCACGACAAGAAATTGAGGAGGAGTGGTACATTAGGATAATAAAGAGGGTGAACTGAAGAGGGGTTAATAAAGAATTGTAATTATAATAACCTATAAACAATATAATAATAGTCTATTTTGTGTATAAAAAGAACTTCCCCTATTGGTTGAATAGCTACGAACCAATAGGGGAAGGGAATACATTTAGTTCTCAAGAGTAGGGAACTGAATGTTTATTTTGCCTTCAAAATCAAACGGAGGCTTTGCTTATAATTAATATAGTTCCATACCCAATTGAGCAGAATAAATGTCTTATTCTTTACGCCAAGGATAGAGCGAAGGTGAACAACGAGCCACAACGCCCAAGCAGGGAAACCTCCAAACTTCTTTCCAGAGATTTCGGCTACGGCATGGTTACGACCAATAGTTGCCATTACACCGAGATTTTTGTATTTGAAAGGCTTTAGTTCTTTCCCCTTCGACATTGCTTTAAAGTTCTTTGCTACTGTTTTTGCCTGCTGCATAGCAACCTGTGCTAACTGTGGATGACCGAGTGGATATTCCTCATCACCCTCGACAAGACTCACATCACCAATAGCATAGACATCTTTTACACCTTTCACACGACAAAAACGATCGGTTAAAAACCTACCAGCATGACCAATACTCTCTGCAGGAAAACCCTCGACGGTGTTTGCACAGATTCCACTCACCCAGATAACGGTCTGTGTAGGAATCTCTAATCCAGCACTGGTTTTCAGAATACCATCTTTGTATTCAGTAGCAAACTGAGGCTGACGGATATGAACATGCAACTCCTTTAAATCACGTTCTGCTCGCTTTGATGATACTGGGTCCATAGCTGATAGCAGACGGTCAGCAGCATTTACAAGGTAGATATGCATCTGTGAAGAGTCAAGGTCGGGGTAATCACGAGCAATGATGTTCTTCTTCATTTCTGCCACAGCACCTGCAATCTCTACACCTGAAGCACCACCACCAACAACGACAATATTCATTAAAGCTTGTTTGCGTGCTGGGTCTTCCTCTGTTAAAGCAAGTTCAAGATTACGCAGGATTGTATTACGGAGTTTCATAGCCTCACTAACCGATTTCATCGGGAGGGTCGTTGCTTCGATATCCTTATTACCAAAGAAGTTTGTCTTTGCGCCAAACGCCATTACAAGATAGTCGTAATCTATCTCACCTACAGTCGTATTGATTATCTTTTTATCCGTATTCACCGACTCTACCTTTGCCATACGGAAGAAAAAGTCCTTTTTACCTTGGAAGAGTCGACGGAAAGGAAAAGAGATACTACTTGGTTCAAGACCACCCGAAGCCACCTGATAAATCAATGGAGGGAACTGGTGATAGTTATTCTTATCTATTAATACTACTTGATAGTCATCGTCTACTAATTTGAAGGCCAATTCCAAACCTCCTAATCCACCACCAACAATAACGATTCTCTTTTTGTCAGTGTGTTCAATGTTTGCTTTCATTATCCTGCTTTTATTTATGTTTGTTTTCTTTTATATGTCTGTTTCCTTTTCTTTCTTACAGAGAAAATCGTGCCAGAGGTATTCTTTGCTAAGGGAAAAGTTATTCCGTTTATATATAAATCAGTTTTGTAAGTCGTTCTTCTGGGAAGAGTTCGCGTGCAACAGCTTGCACCTCTTCAGCAGTGATAGCGTCAATATTGCGATAAAGTGCTGATATATCTTTCTTCCAACCATAGTGGAGAAAACCTTTACCGAAGTCTAAAGCAAGGTTCTCTCGGTTGTCACAAGCTATGCCAATCTGTCCTTTAATCTGCTGTTTAGCTATAGACAACTCGTCATCTGTCAATGGAATGTCGATGAAATGGTCAAGTTCTGCACGTACAAGGCGCATACATTCGTCCAAATCATCAGCGTCGCAGCCAAAGTAAATGCTCCAAATACCTGTTAAAGAATAGCTCACCATAGAGCTTTCTACCGTATAAACGAGTCCACGACGTTCACGAAGTGCAAGATTCAACCGGGCACTCATACCAGGTCCACCTAAAATGTTATTAAGTAGATAAAGTGCCATACGTCTTTTATCATGTATGCTATAGGCACGATTACCAATCATCACGTGGGCTTGGTGAGTATGCTTATCTATCTTAACTGTCTGTGGCTGATATTCACTCAATACAGGAAGCGACGTTTCTATTGGCTTTTCAGTTTCTCCCTTTATTCTTACTTTCGAGTGATTTTCCTTCTCTAAAAGGCTAAGTAGATTATCAAAATCCACATCACCATAGGCAAAAAACACCGAATTCATCGGTTGGTAGTGCTTCTGAGTGAAACGAAGTGCATCCTCGGTAGTAAACTTCCTGACACGCTCTGCCGTACCAAGGATACTATGTCCTAAAGGATGTCCACGGAAGATGATATTTTCAAACTCATCATATATCAACTCTGCTGGACTATCGTTATAAGACTCGATTTCATCGCAAATAACTTCTACCTCCTTGTTAATCTCTTTTTGTGGATAGATACTGTGAAAAACAATATCTGTCAGTAGGTCTATCGCTCGGGGAAGATGGTCCTTCAAAATAGCTGAATAATAAACCGTATCGGTCTTGGTGGTGAAAGCATTGAGATCGCCTCCTACTTGCTCAAGACATTGAATAACATCAATTGCTGTTCGGCGAGTAGTACCTTTGAAGGTAACATGCTCGCAGAAATGAGCAATACCCTCCTCGTCAGGTAGTTCGTTAGCTGTCCCGACGTTGAGTTGATACCCACAATAGACCACTGGTGAGGTTGTTGAAAGGGCTATGATGCGCAGTCCATTCTCTAAGACTGCAGTCTGATATCTTGTCATAGGGTGCAAAATTAAGAAAAAAGAATGAAAACTAATAGACTTTAATAGACAAAGAAAAAAGAACTCGATTCATTTTGTGTTCCGCCTAAATTTCTGTATATTTGCACAACTAAAGCGAGAAACAACATAATTCACAATAAAATGCAGAAAGTTATAGGTATCGGTGAAACCGTCTTAGACATCATCTTTAAGGATAATAAACCAGTTGAGGCAGTTCCGGGTGGTTCTACCTTTAACGCCATTACGTCGTTAGGACGCTGCGGAGTCAACACATCGTTTATCTCTGAGGCGGGTAATGACCATGTTGGAAAATATATTATCGACTTCTTGAAGGACAATGGTGTGAATGCTGATAACATTTCAACCTTCCCTGATTCTAAGTCGCCTGTATCACTCGCTTTCCTCAATGAGAAGAATGATGCTGAGTATATCTTCTATAAAGATCACCCACACGTTCAATTAGATTTCACATTCCCTGATATACAGCCCGATGATATTGTGCTTTTTAGTTCCTTCTATGCGGTGAATCCGGTGATTCGTCCACAGGTGGTAGGATTACTTGATTATGCACGTTCACGTGGTGCAATCATCTACTACGATGTTAACTTCCGTCCTGCACATAAGGATGATGTTATTAAGATTACCCCTAATCTGATAGAAAATCTTGATTATGCGGATATCGTACGTGGTAGTTTGGAGGACTTCGCAACGATTTATAAAAAAGAAGATGCCGATAAGGTCTATAATGCGGAGATTTCTTTTTATTGCAAGCAGTTTATCTATACACAGGGAAGTCAGCCTGTTGAAGTGCGCAGTGGTAAGGAATTGAAGAAGTCCTATCCTGTTCTCGACACGAATGTTGTCAGTACAATCGGAGCTGGTGACAACTTTAATGCAGGTTTCATCTTCGGTATGTTGAAACATGGTATCACTCGTGCTGATCTCGAAAGAGGGCTGACAGAAGAGCAATGGGACAAACTTATCAACTATGCCTTGGCGTTCTCTGCAGACTGCTGCAAGGACATCTTCAACTATGTAAGCAAGGACTTTGGTGAGAAGATGAAGGAGGAGGCTTTGTAATAAGCCTTATTAGCCTAATAAGCCCAATTGGTCTAATAAGCCCAATAAGCTAACAAAAGAAACTACATAAATTCAAAAATAAAATGATAGAAATTGCCAATAAAGTTTATTACGTAGGAGTTAACGATCGTAATAAGAACCTTTTTGAAGGATTATGGCCACTGCCTTATGGTGTTACCTACAATTCTTATCTCATTGATGATGAGAAGGTTTGCCTTATTGATACAGTAGAAGTAGACTTCTTTACACAGTTTATTGAAAGACTTCGTGAGGTGTTGGGCGACCGACAGATTGATTACTTAGTCATCAACCACATGGAGCCTGACCACTCTGGTTCAATAGGTTTGCTGCGTAAATATTATCCTAATATTCAAGTTATCGGTAACAAGAAGACCTTTGATATGATGTCAGGATTCTATGGTGTCAAGGATAATACGTTAGAGGTTAAGAATGGTGAGGAGTTGAGCTTAGGTAATCATACCTTACAGTTCTTTATGACTCCAATGGTTCACTGGCCAGAGACAATGATGACACTCTGCAAAGGTGAGGTCAGCCACCTCTTTACAGGTGATGCATTCGGCTGTTTTGGTGCATTAAATGGCGGTCTCATCGATCAAGAGATTGATACTGATTGGTGTTGGTTAGAGATGGTTCGCTACTATTCTAACATCGTTGGAAAGTACGGAACACCCGTTCAGAACGCATTGAAGAAGCTTGCGGGTATTCATATCGATTATATCTGCTCTACTCACGGACCAGTATGGCATAAGTATGTTGACAAAGTTATCGGACTGTATGACCGTATGTCTAAGTACGAAACAGAGCCTGGTTTGGTGATTTGCTATGGTACAATGTATGGCAATACAGAGCGTATGGCAGAACAGATTGCACGTGCAGCATCGCTTGCTGGTGTGAAGAATATTCGTTTGTACAATGTTTCTAAGACACACCACAGTTATATTCTCCAAGACATCTTCCGCTTCCGTGGCTTGATTGTTGGTGCTCCTACCTATAATGCAGGACTCTATCACGAGATGGATGTACTCTTGCAGGAGGTTGCTAATCGCGATATCAAGAACCATCTTATTGGTTGGTTTGGTTCTTACTCGTGGGCTTCAAAGGCTGTTGCTGCCATTGGCGAATGGAATGAGAACCATCTCCACTTTGAAAAAGTGGGTGAGCCAGTAGAGATGAAACAGGCACTCACACCAGAGATTAAGGAAGAGTGCAATCGCTTAGGACGCGAAATGGCTGCAAAACTTTTAGAAGAATAAAATGAATATAGCAGTATTTTGTTCTGCAAATAATAACATTGCTCCCGACTACTTCCGTGCTGCGGAAGAGTTGGGACGATGGATTGGAGAGAACGGGCATACGCTCGTTTATGGTGGAGCCAACAGTGGATTGATGGAGTGTATTGGTAAAGCTGTACACGAAGCTGGTGGACGTACTATCGGAGTTATCCCTCGCATCTTAGAGGAAGGACGTAGAGTTAGCGACTATGTAGATGTAGAGATTCCTTGTGAGGACCTTACTGATCGCAAGGCCATCATCATGGAACGTTCTGATGAGTTCTATGCTTTGCCAGGTGGTATCGGAACAATTGATGAAATTTTCACTGTTGCAGCCTCTGCTTCTATTGGTTATCATCATAAGAAGGTTACCTTAGTCAATGTGAAGGGCTTTTGGGATAGTCTTATTGCCCTGCTAAATGACCAACAAGAAAAAGGTATGATGCGTGGTAGACTCCACGATTATATAGAGATTAAGAATATAGACGACTTTTAACCCGAATCTCTAAAGTTTGCAATTTATGAAGCAAACTTAGAGATCTGTTTTTAATACGTAACTATTTTTCAAAGGATTATTTCGTTGAGACGCATTGAGATAAAAACGAAACATAAATAAACAATAGACGTGTTCATTTCATATTCTTCAACAAAAAATGAATACGTTTACAATACCTTACAGTTATTTTGCACTCTACCTGAGCCAAAAAGCATGTAAATATGCGGTAAATAGTGTAATTTTGCAGCCGAAGGTTAGCTAATGATCAGATTCAAGAATTATAACAGGATAGCTTTACAAGATGTTTTAGTATCCCTGTTTAATATCAAGCTACCTTTGTCTAATTAAATAACATGAGTGGCATAAGGCTACTTTTAAACAAAATCAACATGAAAAAAACAGGACTAATACTTTGTGGATTGTGTTTAGGCTTCTCTAACCTATCTGCACAAGTAACACAGAACGCCGTTCCGTCCATGGCTGGTTGGAATTACTATGGTGGCGATGAGTTTAATGGAAACAAGATTGACGAATCTAAATGGGGCGTCTATGGTGATCCAAAGTATAATTACAAGTTTGATGATTACGGTAATACAGAAGGGCAGGGAGGTGTTCAGTATTATCGTGCCGATATGGTTAAGGTAAAGAATGGTGTGGCATATATTACTGCTTCACGTGAACCTCTTTTAACAGGACGTCGTCCTGACGCTAAAAAAGACCCAGCTGGGACCGATTACAGCCTAAAGGTACAACCACCTTTTAAGCCTAAACATGACTTTGGTAAATACGGTTGGTGGTCTGGTGCACTCTCCAGTCGTAATGCTAACGGAGCAGACTTGGTGAAAGCTAAAGGGTTAGAACATGGAACTTACTACCCTCTTTACTCACGTATAGAGGTGAAGGCTAAGATTCCATATGAGTTCGGAACTTGGATGGCACTATGGCTCCGTCACTGTAATGGAGCAAGTACATTTGAGATTGATTTACAAGAGTTCTTTGTTAATGAGGACAGAAAAGATGCAATGAAAGAGAAAGGCTTTTATCTGCATCAAACTACCCATGGCATGGACTACAATGCCGGTTGGAAAAACGGATACCCCAATAATACTTATAACCATAATGACTATGGAGATCGTGTAAGGGAAATTAACTTCGACCCAGGAAAAGATTTCCATGTTTATGGCGCACAGATTGACCCAGAGCCAGGTGATCCAATGCACTTAGCTGTAACTTTCCTCTTAGATGGAAGAGTTAGATCCGTTTTCCGTACAAAGGATAATAGATATAAATCAAACAACTCGAAGTATCCATATCGTTATAATGCACTCTTAGCACAAAACCTCTCAAAGTATGGAGAGGACCGTGTTTGGGACGTTGCTATCACAGGACAAGTAGGTGGTAAGGCATGGAAGGCTAATACAGAAATACTACCAAGTATGTATCCATATGAAGGATTTGGTGGAACTCTCTACCCGGAATTAAACCCGAAGTATGGAGGTGATATTAATAAGGTCCCTAAGGAGTTCGTTACAGAAATTGACTGGTTGCGCGTTTATAAACGAGCAAATGAACTACTATGGATTGGAAACTTACCAGAATATAGACAGAATCAGAAGAAAAGTCTTGAACTTGCAAAAGAGAAGTTTACTAACATAAAGCCTGGTGATCAGTTGGTAATGGACCTTGAGGTCTGTGACCCTAATCAAAAAGCAAGTCTTGATATCTTTAATAAAAGTGGAAAAGCTATCACAACGCTTAAGCCAGAGCTTGCTAAGAATGACGCACAGGTAACTTTCGTTGTGACAGAAGCACTTAGTAAGTTACTAAAGAGTGAAGGCTGTGTACTGCAAGGTGAGAACATCCGTTTATACACTGTTTGTCATTCATCAAAGAAGGATGCTATATGGAGTGGCTTCAAAGAAATCCAGTGGGGTGAGACAATTATCCCAGCAGAGTTGTTTGCGAATTTAGGAGAAGGTCAGAAACTTGAGTTTGTGGTGAGAGATGTTAATCCTGGTGGAAAGATTTTCTTACGCCAGAATAAAAAGAATCCTACTGATTCAAAAAGACCTAAGTTCTCGTTTAGCGCACAATATGGTAGTATTATCAACTTGGATAGTGGAAAAGATGAAAAGACCTATAGTCTTGACCTCGAACCTAAGGTTATCGAAGAGTTAAAACAGAATGGCTTGGTGGTAACTGGACTGGGGTACTACTTGCGTAGTGTTAACATTATAGGTGCGAGTCATACGTCAAATAACACTGTTACAGGTATTGCTATAGACAAGATAGACTCCGCGAATCAAAATGATGGTACTGTCTATTCTATCAATGGAATGAAAGTAAGAGATGCGAACGATAAAGGGAAATTAAATCCAGGAATCTACATTATTAATGGTAAGAAGGTTCTGGTAAAATAAATTAGTAGATAACAAAACTACGAGTAAGGTATCTATAACATGGAGCTATGGATTATCTTGCTACGTTAGAAAAGTATTCTGAAACCCTGATGTTATACATCAAATAGGCTGTTACATTGTAATTACCAAATGTTGATAATATTGTGAAAGAGGGTAGATGAATACAAAAATATAAGGGGCTTGTATCAATGTTATCAGTTGATATAAGCCCTTTTTGTATCCAATTATTTATAAAGGTATTTGGTTCATAAGTGTTACTCTTATTTGATTAATCTCGATGAAATCGATAAATTTTTATCAAAAATAGATGAAATAATAGTCTGTTAAGCCCTCTATGCACATATATCTCAGTGTTTCTTTAAAGAGTAGATTTGGGCTTAAGATACGGCTATAAGTAATCAATGTTATCTCTTTTTAGTGGCTGGAGGAAGTTTTGTTTAAGTATAGTGAATTTGATAATATTTGACGATATTTGCTTTGCAGTTTTATCATTTTACGTTACCTTTGCAAGGAAGATAAGATAAAAACGTAATATCTATTAAACAATGAAGCATAAAATCGGAAACATTTTGGCGGCAGGCTTTGCGATTGTTGGACTCGCTGCACTGGCAAGTTGTGCGGGAGAAAAGTTCCATGTGACAGGTTCTATTGCAAATGCCAAGGACTCTTTGCTCTATTTTGAGCATAACGGACTCAATGGATTTTCTACTGTTGACTCTGTTAAACTCGATGAAAAGGGCGATTTTTCGTTCTCAGGTGATAAGGTGGATAATCCAGAGTTCTATCGACTTCGCATAGCTGGACAGATTATCAATATTGGTATTGATTCTACAGAGACAGTCGATGTGAAGGCTACTTATCCGCAGATGGCTACCGATTATAGTGTGAAGGGTTCCTATGAGAATGAGAAAATCAAGGAATTGGCACTGAAGCAAATTGACTTACAAGCACGTTGCCAGTCTATTCTTGCAGAACGTCCTGACCTTGCTGATTCGATCATCACAGTATTGATGAACGACTATAAGCAGGATGTATCACGCAACTATATCTTCAAGGAGCCAATGCGTGCCTATAGCTATTTTGCTTTGTTCCAGTATATTGTAATAGGTAATCAAGCACATTTGATATTTGACCCATCAAGAGACGTAGCTGACAATAAGGTGTTCGGTGCTGTTGCAACCAGTTGGGATACCTATTATCCGGGTTCAGAGCGTACGCAGAATCTCCATAATATCACGATTAAGGGGATGAAGGATGAGCGCATTGTGAAGGCACAGAATAAGCCAGTGGAGATAGAAGCTAAGGAATTAGGTGTTGTCGATCTTCCATTACGTGACAACCGTGGTGTAGAACGCCATCTTACTGATTTGAAAGGTAAGGTTGTTCTGCTCGACTTTCATGTCTTTGCAGCAAAGGGTTCTACAGAATACATTATGCAACTGCGCGAACTTTACAATAAGTACCATGACCGTGGGTTAGAAATCTATATGGTTTCATTAGACGATAATGCTCATTTCTGGAAAGAGCAGGTGGCTAATCTGCCATGGATTAATGTCTATGATGATACTGGTATCAGTCAAGCTTATACAGCTCCTGCACAGACGGTTCCAATCATTTATCTCATTGATCGTGGTAATAACATAGTGAAGAACCCTTCACAGA
>ERZ772910.1237-NODE-1237-length-13234-cov-12.418241_pt1 | contig 13234 bp, 21 predicted proteins | sample MGYA00511357_ERZ772910 | MGnify/ENA primary metagenome ERZ772910 (study PRJEB29015, sample SAMEA2738096) | human oral metagenome | biome: human oral; feature: human-associated habitat; material: saliva | place: China | collected 2193 ... | reverse complement strand
TAAGTGATTACAGAATAATATTTTAATTTGGAGGTTGACAAATGAGAAGCTTAACAGATTTAAAGGCAATGTATGAAAGTATGTTATTAGACGGTGTTAATTACACAGATATAAAAGCGTTTATAGAAACAGTAATCGAAAACGCAAATGCGGATATAGTAGCGGATAAGGTTACAGATTACGCTTATATACTAGAAGATTACAAAGGATATGACTATGTTAATAATTTAGTGGGTGGAGGAATCCGCGAAGAGTTAGTAAACGATTTTATTAACTGTTATTTTGACTGTGGTATTAATCATTTAACCGATAGCGATTTTGAAAATTGGGATAAACTTTTTAATGCGGTTTTTAGTTTCTAATATATAAACAAATTAACAAGGTTTAATACTTTTATTAAGTGTTAAACCTTGTTATAATATTACTATCACATTATAAGGAGGTATATAATAAATGACATTTCACACAGGAGGACAAAGAGCAAGTAAGAAACAGAAAAAAGCAAAACAAAAACAGCAAAACAAGGAACGCAACCAACGAAAAAGACAAAGCAAACAACAGGAGAGAGCGGAAAAGAAACAGGAGAAGAAAAAACAGAAACAGGAGCAAAAACAAAAACAGCAACACGAACAACAAAGAATTAAGCAAAAAAAGAAGATAAAAAACCAAAAACCTATAGAACGCGGTGACAATTACACAATTTTAATGAACATAATAAACGGCTTTCTTGAGGACTTTTATGATAGTTTTGTTGGAGTATTTAGAGGTGCAACGGAGATATACAGCGAACTTATAAATTTAAAAACAATGTTCAGTCCTGAAAAAGTAAACAACGATGAAAATTTTATACCGCGACCAATTATAGTAGACTTTCTACCGCCGTCTGATTTTGAAATAATAATTGACGATGAACAAATAGACGTTGATAATTTTGACTTTTTAATTGATAAGATTTTATTATTATACGGGAAGTATAGGTATTAAAATGATAACTTTTTATTGTGATACTGAAACGGTACAATTAAATACTGAAACAATTAGTAAAGTCGATTTAGCAGGACATAAGGAATATATTGAATATCGGCTAACAGCGTCTAAAGAGTGGGTAGATAAGCAATACAAAAAAGCGGCGGAGGAAAAGCAACCGCAGGATTTAGTTGTTGTAAATGTATTGAACACATGTTCCACACCCGTCCGAGAGGAGCCAATAATCGCATATAATCCAGTAGTCTTTTTTAATAAAATTACAACTATTTGTAAAAGGGAATTTGAAAAAAACGCTTTAATTTACTTTCATAATATGAAGTTTGATTTAACAAATATTATTGATTATCTAACATTTGCAAAAGCAAAATTTACAGTCAAGAACTCTTTGATAGTTGGTACAAAGTGGTATTCATACACGATAATATACAAAGGTGTTTGGCTTAAATTTATAGACAGCTATAACTTAACTATGATGCCTTTGAGGGATTTCGGCAAAGCGTTTGGCTTACCGCCCGAACTTTCTAAGAGTAGTTTTGAATTTGATTTTAACAACTTAGATATAATAAATAGAATGTTAAGAGGCGATAAAGAACTTACAGATTATGCTGTAATTGATGTATTATGTTTACGTGCCGGAATGGAAAGATTCCACGAACTAACAAACAGCAATAAAATTACTATCGCGTCAATATCTATGGAAGACTGGAAAAAAAGAGATAATATATCATTAAGCGAATTAGAATTAAAAGAACAATTAGACGCAAATTTAACTTACACGGGCGCTATCTGTTACCCTAATCCGAGATACACAGGGCAAACGCTAACGGGTGATTTTGTTTATATTGATAATAACGGCTTATATTCAGCGTCAAGCTACTCAGAAAAGGCAGGATTTAAGCATTACTTCCCAGTCGGAAAAGGTACTTTATATAAAAATGAGATTCCCGACATCTGGAATATTGAAAAATATTACACTATAAGGGCAAGGATTAAAGCAAAACTAAAGAAAAATGTAACGATACCTTTTTTCAGATTGGGAAAACAGTATAATTTAGGTGAGCCGATGTCACGGAGGTATAAGCAAAATGATTTTATTACGGAATTTGATGAAACTTGTTATATAAATAGTATTGATTTAAGGCTGTTATACAAGTACTATGATATAAGTTTTATAAAATACGATTATTTTTTTGAGTACAAAACCGCCATCGGAATATTCGATAATTATATAGACCATTGGTCGGAAATGAAGGCACAAAGTAAAATCAATGGTAATTTACCTCTCAGAAGTTTATCAAAGCTTATGCTTAACAGCTTAACAGGTAAATTTGGGCAATACATAGAACCTATTGACGTAAATTTTGAACTGGACGACAAAACAAATATTTTTTATCATAACCACGTTATAAACGATGCTAAAGAAAGCGCATTTGTATATATGCCGATTGTGTCCGCAATTTTGGCATACAGTCGGGAAATATTTCTGGATATGGCGAACTCATATCCCGAAGAGGACTATTTTTATAGCGATACAGATAGCAATATTTTAACACGTAAGGCATTTGATAAGTATGTTGATAAGTCTAAGATTGATAGTGTTGAGTTAGGAAAGTGGGATATTGAGCATGAAGTAAAAAAGCTAAAAATTATCAGACAAAAAACATATATGTTGACGGATAAAAACAACGAATTAATTATAAGATGTGCAGGAGCAACCCCTCAAATAAAGCAATTCTTAAATTATGATAATTTTGAAATTGGGCAAAGAATAGAGGGCGCAACCCAGTTAAAACCGAAAATCGTTGCAGGCGGTACGGCTTTAGTAAAGCAACCTTTTATATTGCGTCCTAATTTTAGAATGTGATAGTTACGTTGACATTTTAAGAAAAAAATAATATAATTATAATTGAACAACCGAAGAGGTGGGCGGACGGTCCGAAGTTCAAGGACGCAAAAAGTCCGCCATTTTTAAAAAGGAGTTAAGAATGTGACTTGTTTAGAATATGTAATTGATAACATACCGAAAAAAAGCAAAAAAGAGGTGGAGGACAAAATAATAAATCATGACTATATCAATAAGCAAAACATAAGCATTGGTACAAAAGTTATATTTGTACAAGGTTTCCACATCGGTTTTGCGGAACTGGTGGACGAATTCGGAACACTAAAAACAGATGAATACAATGATAATGAACATTTGTGTAGGTTTTTACCGTTATTTGATGAAAGTCTACATATTGTATATAAATTATAAAAGGAGAGTAACACATGGATAAGCTACTTGAACTTATCAGAAATCTTTTTAATTCTGATAAAGTGACCATTGACGAAGCAGGGCAAAAAACAATTGCACTTGAGCCACTTTTAACAGAGGTTGAAGGTTTCAAGCTTTTTGACACAACGGAAGAAATGAAGGAAGTTTCAGAAGACGAAACCAAAGAGGACAAAAAGGAAGATGTAACAGTTGATTATGCTTTTAAGTCGGACTTAATAGAAATTTTGGCAAGACTGGACAGACTGGAAAAAGCAATTGACATCGTAGACGACTTAGGAGTCGTAAAAGACGAAGAAGGGAACGTTGAAATATGGTAACCAATTTTATTATCTGGAATGACAACCACTTAACGGACAATTTCAGATTATTGTTTGATTTGTTAAACGATAATCCACCCGAAAGCATAAAATTGAAATGTTATGACGATGATAGACAGGGAGCCCCCGCGAAGTGGGTTTTTGAGATTGTAGACAAGGGATATATTGACAGAGCCGACGCACTTTTACAGACTCAAATAACCACAAATGCCACAAATATACAAATTAACGCAAACAACATCGAGATAAACAGGCAGAACATCGCAAGCAATACGACACAACTACAAGACCATGAGCAAAGAATAACTAATAATACAAATAATATTAATGTGGCAAATGGTAGAATTACCCAAAATGCTAACGATTTGAACGCTTTAAATTTGAGAGTTGGCGCAAACGAAACGGAAATAAACCGTTTGAAACTTTTTAAACAACATACACTTGATAAGGTGTTTAATGTAATACGCGGCTTAGACTATTATAGGTTACATTCTTATGTTACTTATGTTCAAAATGGCGCGGTTATCGTAAAAATTGAGATTGATTTTTATACGGAAACAGGTGTAAATTTTGAAATTGAGTTAAAAGATATATTACCATGGGTAGATGTTTTATCGGCGACACCTTATCAGATTGAAAATAACCCGATTTGTGGGCAGACTATCCCTCGAACACAAGTACCGAATATAAACGATAACTATATGATAGCGTTTGACCGTGACACAACTAGGACAATCGCGACGACCGATAGTAGTTTAGGAGTAATTGCAAATAACCACAGTTCGGCAAACATGGACGAAATGAGTTTACAATGTTCTACTTCACAGGTTGGACATAATGCAAACGGACGTATTTTTTTAACATTAGCATGTACATATTAAAAAAGGAGATTTAAAAAATGATTAATTTAACAGTTGACAAAGTAAAGGCAACATTTGAGGAACTTGTCAATACAGGAAGAAAAACAAAAATTAAGTTAGGCGAACACACAACCCCAGCGCAGGCCTTGGACAGGTTGACAGATGATGACCTAAGACGCATGGACGTTCTGGGGTTGTATAAAGGTATCAGCGCTAACAATTACAATGTTAAGCAGTCGTTACTCTGGACTTCTCTTTTCTGGAAAATCGGGGAGCAGATTTTAATTGTAGGAAATTATACATCACCCTTTGAAAGGTTTTTCAAGAATTTGGAAGTTGGGGCAGATATTGAGGAAGTGGCTCCGCGTGTTAAAGACGGTTTAGACCGCCAGAACTTACCAAACAGCGCACTTTTTACAAATTACGTGACACAGTATGATAGCTTTTATCACAGGGTAAATCAGTTTAAAGTGTTTGCGTCTACTTATGACCAGTACGAAATCAACAGACTTTCAAATTCATGGGCAAATTTAACAAATATGTTAAATGCCGAACTTGAAAACATCTTGAAGTCGGCTAGTCACTATATACATACTTTGAGCAAAAACGCACTTGCCACCTCTTACCTTGCAGGAGTTTTACCAACTGAACAAATAGCACCCGTTACAAACTTACAAACAGCACAGGCGGCTGCTATTAAAATCAATACTTTAATTGATGAATTTACAATTGAATTGTCCGAAAAATACATACCTTACAACCATAACGCAAACAATGCAAATCCACACATTACGGACATCGCAACAAGTAATATTGTTTTGGTGGCTACAGCGGACCTGTTAAATAATATCGAGTTTATGACAACACTTAACACATACTTTGAAAAGAACTTTCAAAATTCGAAGTTCAGCTTTAACACTGTAAAGGTCGGAGAGTTTCCAACAGCCATAAGCACAGATATAGCAATTACAAACGGTTATACAGCGGTGGCAAATCCTAAGAAGTTAAAAGCCGTACTTTTAGAAGAAAATGCGTTTATTTTCAGACAAAACTTGATAGGCACTTTCAATTTTGACAATTCGGCAACATTAAAGACAAGTATTTTTAATCACCTTGACGCAATGGCGGACATTTCAGACAGAAGAAAAGCGGTTGCGATAGTTGAGTAATAAAGAGGTTTAAAGATGAGTAATCTATTAAAAACCCCAAAGTTAACATTTGACGACGCGCTAGCTATAAATATACCAGAGTTCAGAGGTGCAAGCCCTCTGAACTCTGGCGAATGGCTTAACATTCTATCAGATTTGGCGGAAGGGTTGTATAACTGGTATGGCGATATTGATTTTTACGACTTGTTATTAATCGAAAAGCTGTTATTTAAAAAAGAAAATTTTGCGCTTGTTCATACAAAATATAAACAGGGCAATGCAATTATTAGAAAAGGTTTTCACATTTTCAAAGTTGCGCCAACTGATTACTACTCACGTAATCAAGTTAAAAAAATAAAACTTGTCATAGATAAAAAGCCTGAAAATTTAATACTTGATTACGATGTGAAAGACTTTGTTTTTTTTGATAACTTTACGTATACAGTACCTTATACAATCGCTATGAAATATAGCGAAGTTTTAGCAAGTTTGGACGCTTTGTATATGCAAAACATATCTAAGCTTTCAATACCTGTCATCGGTGTAGGCTTTAAAAATTTAAAAAATGACTTGATAAATATTTTTAAGCGTACCAAATTAAACGCTTTATATACGCTTGTCAACGGAGATTATGAAAATCACCGCATGCAGGACGCATTTTTTAATCCACAAATTGAATTTATACTTGATAAGGTGAACGAACAACGGCAACTTATCATGAAAGAGTATATACAAGAATTGGGAATAAATCCAAATATTGAGAGTTTAAACCAAAGTCAATACCAAAATAACAGACAACTTACGCAAAATAGCTTGATTAGTAAGTATTTTAGTGCAAGCTTAAATAAATATCGTACTAATTTTTGTAATAGGTGTAATGAAAAATTCGGGTTTACGTTAGGTTATGAACCGACCGTATCAATTGACGAAAAAGGGGAAGTTACAAATGAATAAATTTTTTAAGTATATTAGTGTTTTACTTTCAGTGTTTTATAATTTACTGTTTCCGCACCGTATAATTTTTGGCATTTTAATAGTTGCAAATATTGTGGACTATATAACCGCCATTTTAGGAGTTATTAGCAGAGGAGAAAAAATTGACTTAAATATTTCTATAAAAGGGATAATCAAAAAAATAAATCTGTTAATACTTGTTTGTGTGTCCTTAATGATTGATGCTTTAATAAATTATTATTTTGGTACAGAAAATTATACCTTTATTACGGCAAGTGTTATAATATGGCTCACCCTACATGAAATTATAAGCATAATTCAAAATATTAAAAGAAATAGCGATATTGAAATCCCTAAAATTTTGTTAGATATGATTGAAAGGTTAAAAAAATGAGTGATTTTGAAAAAATAAAAAATTATTTGCTTAAGTGGGTGGGATATTGTGAAAAAGAAAAGCTTGCAGATTTGGGGCAAAGTATGGAACAGCCTGAAGACTTTACAAAAAATCAGGGCAGTAAAAATTATACAATTTTTGCAAAAGATTTGTATAAGGCGATTAGAGAAGATTATCAGGCGCAACCGTGGTGCGATACTTTTATTGACATCTGTTTTATTAAAGTATTCGGCATTGAACAGGCAAAAAAATATTTGGGTGGGTTTAGTTCTTATACACCTTATAGCGCAGATTTTTTTAAAAGGTCGGGTAGATACTCAAAAAATCCGACTTTAGGCGCAATAGTGTTTTTTAAGAACACAAAAAGAATACATCATACAGGTTTTGTGTATGCAATTGACAATGATAATAAGGAATTTTTGACAATTGAGGGAAACACAAATAATATTGGCGGAGTGGTAGCAAATGGCGGTAAGGTTTGTATTAAAAGATACAGTTTTAAAGACCAAAGAATTGACGGTTTCGGGAATATTGTATACAACACTATAAAAACAGGGTGGAATTTTGAAAACGGTAAATGGAAATTTTACGAAAATGGACAAGTTTTAAAAAATTGTTATTTTTCAAATAACGGCTTGTATTATTGTGTTGACAATAACGGAGATGCAATACTAGGACAAAAATATATAAATGGTGAACGTCATTATTTTAACCCTGACGGGTGGCTATTTGGTGCAGAATTTAAGATTGACGATACTAAAAAAGAGGAGGTACGAAAAATATGGACATTAGTTTAAACGGGAATGGATACGCACAAATTAATACTGCATTAAATCCGACAAATTTAACCGATGTACAGAATAGAATGACAAATTTATTAAACACTATGAAACAGTTAGACAATAACCAAATTATTAACGCTACTAATGTATTAGTGGACAGATACAGAAATGTTGATACAAATTTTACAGAGTTTTTGACAGAGTGGCAGGCGCTACTTGACAAGGTGGTACTATGATTTTTCTATATCCGTTTTCATTTTGGCGCAATAATATAGATTTTGAGAATTTGGACTTGTACAACTTTGAAAAGTTCGAGAATGTAACCAACATTACAGAAATGAACACTAAAATAACAAATGCTTTAAGTCCTTTTACAATTCCGCATAATTCTATAAATGTGTTAAGTGATACAATTTTTAATTATTGTTTTGGCAAAATGATTTGCTTAAAAGATGTAAAGCGTTGGAATAATAACTTTTATAGCGATTTGTGTTTATATTTACTTGAACAGGGACGCTATTTACAATCATATTTCCGAGATGTGAATAATAACATTGACAAAACAGGAACCACTAAAAATGTTACTGATAACGCTAATATATCGGGTACAAGTGACACTAAAAAGAGTGGTACAGTGGGAAATAGTCAGACAAGTACAACGGGCGGAAGTGATAACCAGTCTTTTAATAATTCGGTTGGTGATACATTGACAATTTTAGACAATCAGACCACGAGTACAAGTTATCTTGCAAGTAAAAATGATGAAAGCTTCTCAAAGGGTGAAATTGCGCAAAATACTAATGCGGAATTTGAAAAGACGGACGGGACTAGCTATAATTTAACATTGGAAAATGGCGACAGATTAAACAAGGAAGTAGCGAATACAGAAATCAATACAAGCGGTACATATTCACCGCTTGAAATCGCAAAACTTGAAAGTGATTATAATTTTAAACCGTTTTATGATAAGCTGTTAAGCATTATTGATAATTATTTTATTTTGGGAGGTGGTAAAAACTATGCCTAAAACAACCCCAGAAGGTAAGTTTCCTTTTAATAAATCCAAGTGTTTTGTGGAACTTTGGGAAAAAGGAAACGCGACTGATTATAGTTATATCTATGACATCGGAGTAAAAGCAGGACACGGAGCAACTGAAAACTATGAGGTACAAAACAACCCGAAAGACGATTTCACTAATTATATAGAAATTACGGGCAACCCAAACAGCGACATAATGAAATACAATTATATGTATATTGACTATGGCACGGTGGGAGATGGCAAAAAGGCTTATTTTGTTAAGCATAAAAAAATATTAAATTATCCAGAGTTTGACGCAAATACTAAACAATATGGTTGGTATGCAGTGGGTTTCACGCTTGAACTTGATTTCTGGGAAACCTACAAAGATAGAATAGGACAGCCGACAATAAAACTTGACAGGGTGACGACATCAACCCCCGAAGGGTGGGAAGATTATAGCCGTTATCAAGACGATATAATGCCGTTTTCAGTAGACCAAAGATATACAAGCCAATTACATTATCACGATTGGAAAAAAATAGTTGGGTGGCAGGCAAAGAAACCCGATGAACAAGATAATTTCATCGTTGACGGTTTCCCTACAACGCTACAATTTTCAGAAAGTACGGACGACTACAAACAAGCTGTTAATGAGTTGGCGAATGGATCGCCCGCTCAGACTAATGTCTGGAAAACATATGTTTGTTGTAATACTTATATTGTATCAAGCTTTTTTGATAGTTCGGACGGTGGCAGTTCGCAAGATGAAGTAATAACTGCACCGTGCCCACTTGCCAGTGGACTACATGGACGATTAAATTATTATCCGTATAGGCGTGCTTTTATAAGAACGATTGACGGGCAGAGCGTAGAATTAAACCCTAACAGGTTCCAAAATTTTAAATTGCCATCGAGCATTTCATGTGATGTTAAACATTCAATGACACCACAACCCAATAGCTGCATAATTCCACGCTATGCGATTGCAGGCATTGACGATTTTATACTATTTTCCTCTTATCCTACAATGGACCTGACAGGAAAAAATATAAGCCCTGTTTCACATTTAATTGATTTGCACGATAAGTTCCTACAATTTAAAAAGGATAACTTCGGAGTTTTAGCAAACTTTATATAAGAAAGGTATAAAAATTATGGATATGCAGCAAATGCAAACTTTAACAAATGCAGCGCAAAATACTATTACGTCAAATAATTTGACGGGAGCAATGACGGGGGGCGGTGCGCTCATTGGTTCCGTTGTCGGTTCAGTTGTTCCCGGAGTTGGTACGGCGGTAGGCGCAGGAGTTGGCGGAGCGGTGGGAGGTTTAACAGGTTCTTTACTTGACGCCACTATTCCGACTTATTCAAGCGTTCGTGCGTCTGTCCAAGGTTTAAATTTTGTTAAATTAAATTTAAAGCCTTACTGGATTGAATGTATTACACCAACAAGGGAAGAATTGGAGCAACTGGATTTATTTTATAAATATTACGGTTGCGCCACCCATAGAACCGAGCCTTTAAACATCGCAAATTATATGTATCAAAATCACGCATATATTAAGGGTGATTTACAATATAATAACACAATACCATTAGATAAATTTGAAGTAATCAAGGCAATTTTCAACAAAGGTGTAAATATATTAAATGGATAAAGTGATTAAATTGTCCAGTTCGGAATATTTTGAACTGGACAAATTTTTAAATGATAAAATACGATTTTATGTATTAACAGGTGCGAGAGGTTGCGGAAAAACTGTATCAATGCTAAACAAGTGCAAAGAATTTTTTAAGCAAAATAAAGCCTGTTTATATATTAGAAACAGTAAATCAGATTTAGCGACCGCAAGGCAATATTTTAGCTATTTAGCAGATGAAACCCATATTATAAATTTGGGTGGGTTAGGTGCTAACACCATAGTGTTACAAAGCACAGAAGATAAGGAAGATAAAAGGCTTATAGGTTATACACTTTTTATAAATGATTATGAAACATTCAAATCAAGTAAAAGGAAAGTTGACTATATTATATATGAGGAGTTTAGCAGTTTTACAAGTGGGGTTATAATAAACAGGGTTTTTTCACTTACCGAACTTATGGAAAGTATAAGACAGACTAACCCCGATTTTATGTTTTTTGCTATTTCAAATAATATTTTCAAAGATACGCTTTTTGATAACTTGTTAAATTCTAAGGATTTTATACATTATCAGATTATAAAAGAAAATAATAAAAATAACTTTATAAATTCGGCTATTCAAAGATATTTAAATGGCGATTATATAGTTCCCGATATTACTATAAATATGTCTAAATACAAATGTCAAGGATTTGTTAAGGTCGCAGGCATTAAAGTTTTTATTTATAAAAATATTAACTTATTCCCTGTCTATGTTTTAAGTTCAAAAGGCACGGGTGAACAACTGTTATTAAACTTTGATACAATATCAATCATTAAACAAGCCAGTTACAGAAGTTTAACAGACCGAAACGCTTTGGAGTTTGCTGTTGGCTTAATCTGTTTTGCTAATAAAAAGTTAAAAATATAACCGTGATATTTAATCACGGTTATACCTATTTGCCTTATAAGTCTATAAATTCCACAACGCAAAAATCAGTATTAAATTTATTGCTATGTTTCTTTATAAACTTAAAGCCTAACTTATCATTATTGCAAGCGTCTATTACTTCCCTATCGTTTTGCATGTCCAGAAGTGTTTCCGCTGTCAATTCGTTACAGTTTATAAATTCGTTTTCAGTTACTATTGTAGCCGTTAAGCCAAATTTATTTTTAGGATTGATAAAAAAGGCTTTCAACTTATATACCTTGTTCGGGTTTTCGTTGTAAAGTTCAATCATCTTTTTATATTCGAAGTCGTCCGAACCTGTAAAAGTGAATTGCGGCTTGTTATATTTGTTTGCTATTGACATAAATTAATTACTCCATTTCTTAATTTGCTTGATTGACTTGTTAAAAAAATTATCTGGTATCATGATTTTTACATGAGCATAACCGATATTTTCTAACATTGTTTTGTAACTACTCTTAATATTTCTTGTTCCATTTTCCCACTTGCGAATTGTGGCATAGCTTAAATTTAACATTTGAGCAAATTCTCTTATAGTAAAACCGCTAGACAGTCGCCACAGTTGGAAAAAATTTTCCGTATAGGTTGAAAAAAACTTACGTCTTAAATCGAATACAGTTTTTAAATATTTGTCTTTGTGTTCCGCATTCTCATTTAAAACCGTTTCTATTTCTTCCCTTGCGAACCCTTCCTTTAAAAGTTCATCAATTATTAGTGTTTCGATGTGGTACCTCCATTTCTGATATTATAGTATTGTGCGCTATTAACACAATACTATAATACCATCATTATATTCTTTTGTCAATTAAAATATTGACTTTATATCATTAGTTTGCAACGTATTTATAATAAAATCGTTGCTTAAATTATCCAGTACCGTATTATAAAAATCTTCCAGTATTTCCGCCAAAGTTCTTTTTGCGTATTTGTTAATCTCCATATTATAAATAATATGCTTAACCCGTATTACACAGGTGTATTTTTTGCTTGCTACATTAAAAGTTATAGTTGCATTTCCCACTATTGCATTGTGTAATTCGTTAGTCCTCATATAATTATCAAGTCTCCTCTTTCTGTTATTATTAAATCTTCTAAATCACAATTATTATCCAGTGCTAATAATAAACATTCGTTTAACACCCTATGAACTATAAATATTAAACTCTTTCCGTTAAAATCAATAATAAACTTTTTAACACAATCTTTATATATTACATAAAATATTAAATTGTTTTCTGTTTCTTTTTTTGATTTAAGCCATCTTACCAACGTTCTTTTAAACGGTTGTATATAATCCCTGTTACCTTTTATCATTTGCTTACCTTCTCCTTTAAATAAAATCTTATTCTACCGTTATACTCATTTGTTAAATAGTCTATATATTCAACATCGCCTTCAAAGTTGCCGTTAGTTTCACCTAGTTTTACGCGTTCTTCAACATAACCCATATTATCAAATGTCCAAGCATATACTAAATGTCTACCCTTAATCAGCCTTAAAGCTTTACTTTTTGTTATCCTTGTATATAATACATTTCTGTAACATTCTTTTAACCATTTCATTTTACACCACTTTCATATAAAAGGGTTTACCCTTACGAATAAACCCTTGTTTAGTTGTTAATTATAAATTTTAATCTTCATCAAATATCATTGGTTTAGCCAGTTCAAAAATTCTATTAAATACCTCTTCATTATCAATATAACCAAACTCATTTTTTAAGCCGTTGTAATCCTCATCAGTTAGTAAATTCAACTTTACTTCATATTGAATACCATTGTCCAGTTTAAAATACATTTTGTTCATGTACTCGTCCCACTCAGTCCATACTAAATTTAAATAATTCATTCTTTTCACCTTTTTAACCTTTCATAGTCAATCATTATTCCCGTAATCCCTTG
>ERZ772910.1235-NODE-1235-length-13239-cov-6.684390_pt1 | contig 13239 bp, 13 predicted proteins | sample MGYA00511357_ERZ772910 | MGnify/ENA primary metagenome ERZ772910 (study PRJEB29015, sample SAMEA2738096) | human oral metagenome | biome: human oral; feature: human-associated habitat; material: saliva | place: China | collected 2193 ... | reverse complement strand
TCATTCTTAAATTTATCTAAATCAATAACATAAATTACTTCATAATCAGAGTTTTTATTTTGATTTTTAAATTTATCTATTTTCTGTTTAATCTGTTTTTCTTTTTTATCATAATTATATTTCCCATCAAGAATAACCCACTCCAACTTAATTTCCTTTTTTAATTTTTCAGATTTCACATAATATTTGACAATTTTATCAATATATATTTTATCTGAATTCCCCTCAACTAAAAACAACCACAGCTTCATTATTCCCCCTCAATTTCCTTATGTATTAAAGATTTCAAAAAAATCATAATATTCAATATTATATGGCATATTTGGTAACATTCCCTCCAAATATTGTTTTCTTGGAGAATAATTTCCATTTTTTATCCAAGGTTTTATTTCCTTATATTCAGTCATAAAATCTATCGAATTTTTATATTTTTTTAAAGTATCTAAAATACTAGTATTATGTGCTGTAAATATAAACTGCCCTTTTCCATTTTCAGCAAAAAACTCAATTAACCTATTTAAATATAAATCATGAATACTCATATCTATTTCATCTACAAACACAATTCCGCCATTATTAACCGTATCTAAAACATCAAATAATCGAAACAGCGACTTCATTCCCATACTTTCATATTCAAAATTTATTTTATATTCTTTATAACAGAAAATATACTCAATTTCATAATATTTTTCATCAAAGTCTCTTTTCTCAAAGTCTATTTTTTCAATTTCAGGATTAAATAATTTCAAAAATCTTTCTTTTCTGTTTAAAATTTTCTTTAAAAAATCGATTTCTTCTTTTGTTTTTAATAAAATATTTCTTTTTTTCCCTTCTTGATTTATATAATCAATATATATTTTATCAAGCCAATTTTTATTTTCAAAATTAACAGAAACCATTTTATAATGAATATCTTCAAAATGAGTAAAAACATTAATTTTAGAATACAACGTATATAAATATATAAATTCAAACTTTTCAGATCCAAATTTACTTTTTTTATCTTTTATAATGTCATTAACAAGTAATTTGATTATGCTTTTTCTTTCCAGCAAATTCATTGATAACTTTTCTATTTCATCTAAATTTTTAAAATAATTTGACTTCTCTTTGTTTATTTCTCCATTTTCTATAATTAATGTTTTTAATATCTCTTTTCTATCTAGCTTCTTTTTATTTATTATTTCTTTTGTAATAATAATTTTCCCATTTTCTATTTTCAATTTTATTGAATGTTCAAAAATATGTTTTTTATTATTTTTATCAATAATCAAAAATTCAGAAGACAAATAACATTCTTTAAGTTTTTTATTTATTATTTCATTCTTTTCATGACTATATTCCGTTATAATCTAACCTTTCGAATTTGATTTAAAAATTGACCGCACTTTATGAAACTTTACGCTAATAACAAATGTCTAGATTTATCATTACCTCAAATTATGGGAATTTTGAATTTCACGCCTGATTCATTTTCAGATGGCGGACAGTTTTTTAGTCTAGACAAAGCATTATTTCAAGTTGAAAAAATGCTCAAAGAAGGTGCAACAATTATTGATATTGGCGGGGAATCAACTCGACCAATAATGGCAGAAGAAGTGCCTGAAACTGAAGAGTTGCAACGAGTGATACCTCTTGTTGAAGCCGTGCAAAAACGTTTTGATTGTTGGATTTCAGTGGATACCTCTAAAGCAATTGTGATGCAAGAAGCAGCTAAGGTCGGCATGGATTTAATCAATGATATTCGTGCTTTACGTGAACCTGGTGCACTCGAAATAGCAGGACAGTTGAATTTACCCACTTGTATCATGCACATGCAAGGACAGCCGCGCACAATGCAGACTAATCCGCATTATGATGATGTAGTCCAAGATGTTTATCAGTTTTTAGAAGCTCGGACTAAAGCTTGTTTAGATGCGGGAATCGCTAAAGAAAATATCATTTGGGATATGGGGTTTTGTTTTGGTAAGACCGTGCAGCATAACTACAAGCTTTTACAACAGTTGGCTCACTTCTGTGAAAGCGGATATCCTGTTTTAGCAGGGCTTTCACGCAAATCGATGATTGGTGCTGTATTAGATAAGCCCGTGACTGAACGTGTTGTAGGAAGTGTAGCGGGGGCATTAATTGCAGCACAAAATGGAGCGACAATTTTGCGTGTACATGATGTAGCAGCAACAGCAGATGCTTTAAAAGTATGGCAAGCAACGCAACAAGCATAAAAAACTAACAGATTTTATATGTTGTAGAATAAATGATTTCTGCAACATCATTATTCAAATTTAATAAGGAATAAACATGGCAAATCGTAAATATTTTGGTACTGATGGTGTACGTGGAAAAGTAGGTACATATCCAATCACACCTGATTTCGCATTGAAATTAGGTTGGGCTGCAGGTAAGGTTTTAGCCTCTCAAGGTTCTCGTACGGTATTAATTGGGAAAGATACTCGTATTTCTGGTTATATGTTGGAGTCAGCACTTGAAGCCGGCTTAGCAGCAGCGGGCTTAACTGCTGCATTTACCGGTCCAATGCCAACCCCTGCCGTAGCGTATTTAACTCGTACGTTCCGTTTAGAAGCGGGCATTGTCATTTCTGCATCACATAACCCTTACTATGATAATGGAATTAAATTCTTCTCTGCGGAAGGAACAAAATTACCAGACCATATTGAAGAGGCTATTGAAGCCATGCTCGATCAGCCAATGGATTGCGTTGAATCAGCTGAATTAGGTAAGGCTCGTCGTATTAACGATGCGGCAGGTCGTTATATTGAATTTTGTAAGAGTACATTCCCGGCTCATCTTGGTTTAGATGGTTATAAAATCGTAGTCGATTGTGCAAATGGTGCGACCTATCATATTGCACCAAATGTATTACGTGAATTAGGCGCGGAAGTGATTGAAATTGGAACTGATCCAAACGGAATCAATATCAATGAAAAATGTGGTGCAACTGATGTAAAAGCATTACAGGAAAAAGTGCTTGAAACTAAAGCGGATGTTGGTCTTGCTTATGATGGTGATGGTGACCGTATTATGATGGTGGATCACTTAGGTAATAAAGTAGATGGTGACCAAATCCTTTTCATTATTGCTCGTGAAGCTTTACGTTCAGGTCAATTAAAAGGTGGCGTAGTGGGTACATTAATGAGTAATATGAGCTTAGAGATTGCTTTAAAAATGTTAGGTGTACCTTTTGTGCGTGCCAACGTTGGCGACCGTTATGTGCTAGAAAAAATGGTAGAACATAACTGGACGCTAGGCGGAGAAAACTCAGGCCATATCATTATTGCTGATAAAAATACGACAGGTGATGGTATTATTGCATCACTAGCTGTATTAAGCGCAATGGTTCAACATCGTTTATCTTTAAACGAGCTTGCAAGTGCGGTGAAATTATTCCCTCAAGTACTCATTAATGTTCGTTTTGCTGGTGGTGATAATCCATTAGAAAGTGAAGCGGTAAAAGCAGTAGCTGCAGATGTGGAAAAACGTTTAGAAGGCAAAGGTCGAATTTTACTGCGTAAGTCTGGTACTGAGCCTCTTATTCGCGTCATGGTCGAATGTGAAGACGGTGTACTTGCAAAACAATGTGCAGAAGAAATTGCAGAAGCAGTGAAAGCGAATTAATAAAGTGGGGGCTTGCCCCCATTTTTGATCTATAAAATTTATTTTTTATTATTTTTAGGAAAGCCAATACATGAAAATTTTTATTATGCGTCATGGAGAAGCAGAAGTTATTGCTTCATCAGATGAGTCGAGACATTTAAACGACTACGGACGCAAACAATCAATATCACAAGGTCAATGGCTTAAAACCCATCTAAATTCAACCGCACTTTCAGTTCAGAAAGTGATTGTCAGTCCTTATGTAAGAGCACAAGAAACGTTTGAGCTTGTAAATTTAGCCTTAGGTAATACGCTTAATGATATTGAAATTTGGAGTGGGATTACACCTTACGGTAATGCTACATTGGTAGCTGATTATCTATCTGTCTTGCAAGAAGAAGGTATTGAAAGTGTTTTACTCGTTTCTCATTTACCTTTAGTAGGCAGTATTGTTTCAGAGCTTTATGGTAAGCGAAATCCAATTAGTTTTTATCCTTCAACGATAGTTCAAATTGACTGGAATGGTGAAAAAGGCACCATTGAAGCTTTCCATTATCCCAAAGAAAATGGTTAAAGTTGATTGAAGATAATATGAAAATAAAGTTTGATGTGATTTACTTTTTTGAACTATAACTATAGTTGACTCCAAAAGTCGCTAAATAACAAATACCTAGAAATATGTATTTCTGGGTGTTTTTCTAAAATTTTTTTGATAGACTAAAAGTGAGCTATAACTGAATAGCTTAAATTAGCCATTATAATGATACAAGGAGAGTAGTTATGAAAAATAACATTGAAGATAAAGTAACTGAAGTAAAAGATACGACAGTGAATGCAGCAACACAAGTTAAAGATGCATTATTTGCAGCGGCTAACTACATTAAAGATGCAGTGACACATAAAGCGTCTGAGGCAAAAGAAGTGGTCGAAGACAAAGCTACTGAAGTGAAAGATGTAACTGAAGATAAAGTATCTGAAGTAAGAAAAGCAGTTTCTGAAGCAAAAGAAGCAATCGATGATAAAGCTACTGAAATGAAAAAAGCAATCGATGACAAATTTTTTGAAGTAAAAAGAGCCCTCGAAGATAAAGCATCAGAAGTGAAAAAAGCAGTTTCAGAAGCTACAGATGAAGCGGCAGATAAAGCAGCAGAGCTAAAAGATGCAGCTGAAGACAAAGTTGCTGAAGTGAAAGATGTGGCTGAAGACAAAGTATCAGAAGCAAAAGAAGCAGTTTCTGAAGCAAAGGATACACTTGTAGACAAAATAGTTAAATTAAAAGATACAGTTGCAGATAAAGTTGCAGAAGTAAAAAATGCAGTTTTTGAAGCAAAAGATGAAGCAGCAGATAAAGCAGCTGAGTTAAAAGATGAAGCAGCAGATAAAGCAGCTGAGTTAAAAGATGAAGCTGAAGATAAAGCTGCTGAAGTGAAAGATGCGGCTGAAGATAAAGCAAAAGAAGTAAAAAAAGCAGTTTTTGAAGCAAAAGATGAAGTGGCTGATAAAGCGGCTGAGTTAAAAGATGAAGCTGAAGATAAAGCATCAGAAGCAAAAAATGCGGTGGAAGATAAAGCATCAGAAGTGAAAAAAGCAGTTTCAGAAGCAAAAGATGAAGCTGCAGATAAAGCATCTGAGATAAAAGATGCAGCTGAAGATAAAGCTGTAAAAGCAAAAGAAGCTGTCGAAGATAAAGTTGCTGAAGTAAAAGGTTCGCTTTCAGAGGCAAAAGATGTAATGTCTTCTAAAGTTGAAGCTGCAAAAGATGCAACAGTAAGCGCGGCAGTACAAGTTAAAGATGCTGTGGTTGCAGCAGCTAACTATGTTAAACATGTTGCGGAAAATAAAATGACTGAAGCAAAAGATGCTGTGTGCTCTAAAGCAGAGGAAGTAAAAAATGTAGATTCTGAAACAAAAGATCAATCTGCAGCAGTAAAAAAGTAACTGAAAAGCAAAAGCAATGGTTAAGGATTATTCAAATTAACTGAGTTGGGTTGTTCAAAAAAAACACAAAAAGGTAATTTTTTATCTTTACAAAAAATAAAATTTTTATAATGAACTTTTTTACAAGTCTTTTAAATTCATATGGTTATAGTTGTTTTAGAGAGATATTATAAAAAAACTATATATTTAGAAATGTAAATTTTTTTGGAAGATGTTTTATTTTAAGTTTTTTTTACGTAAACTAGATCACACAAAGCAGATAGCTTTGGATTGATTCTTAATTATAAAATGGAGAATGACAATGAAAAAATCAGTATTAGCCGTATTAGTATTAGGTGCATCTTTAGCCGTAACTGGTTGTTTCGATAAACAAGAAACAGCTCAAAAAGTTGAAGCAGCAAAAGATGCAACAGCAAATGCAGCAACACAAATTAAAGATGCAGCAAAAGAAGTTGCAACTGATGTTAAAAATGCGGCAATTGACGCAAAAGATTCAGCTGCAAATAAAATGGCTGAAACAAAAGAAGCAGTAGCTGATAAAGCTTCTGAAATGAAAGATGCTGCTGCAAATAAAATGGCTGAGGCAAAAGATGCAGTGTCTTCTAAAATGGAAGAAGTAAAAAATGCAGCTTCTGAAGCAAAAGATGCAGCAGTAGATAAAGCAGTTGAAATGAAAGATGCTGCAGCAAATAAAATGGCTGAAGCAAAAGATGCGATGTCTTCTAAAATGGAAGCAGTAAAAAACTCAGCTTCAGAAACAAAAGATGCGGCAGCTGATAAAGCAGCTGAAGTAAAAGAAGCTGTGACTAAATAATTAAACTTTCGTAAAATAAAAACCTATCAGAGATTATCTGGTAGGTTTTTTCTTTTTGGAGCAATATGAAATGTTATGTGCAATTTATAAAAGTAAACGTAAACCAGGCTGCTACCTTTATATTTCCAAACGAGATGATTTTTCAGCTGTACCGGATATATTAATGCAGAGTTTTGGCAAGCCTCAGTTTCTTATGCCTTTCAATTTGAAGGGGAGTAAGTCGCTTGTTCATGCAGATAAAGATGAGATTATGGAGAAAATTACTCAGCAGGGATTTTACCTTCAGATACCAAAACAGGATGATGGGTTATTTAATAGTTTGAGTGAGATCAAATAACCTTATTATTTTTTCGTAAAAATCTTCAAATCTTGCTTTATCTCAATATTTTCTTCAAAAAACTCATCTAAAATTCACCGCACTTTTAAAAGGAGAATGAAAATGAGTAGTTTCTTTGTGGCAGGTACAGATACCGACGTGGGCAAGACCACCGCCTGCCGTGCTATTATTCAGGCATTACAAGCAAAGGGCGTGCGAATTGTGGGTTATAAGCCGATTGCTTGTAGCTGTGAAGAGGGGATTTATCCTGTCGAAAATCAGTCTAATGAATCCCAAACAGATTATGATGCTGAAAATAATTCAGACGTGTTAGCTTTAATGGATGCAACGAATGAGTCCGTATCTTATCAAGAAGTAAATAGCTATACTTTTGCTCATTCCTTGCCAATGCTGACTCGAGATAAATCACGCATTAAATTAAGTAAGATTAACCAAGCCTTAACAACATTAGTTCAAAAATATCAATCTGTTGTGGTGGAAGGTTCATTTGGTTTACTCACACCAATGGCAGAAGGTAAGAGTTTTGCTGATTGGGTTGTTGAACATAAAATGCCCGTTGTGTTGGTTGTCGGCATTAAAGAAGGTTGTATTAATCACGCATTGCTGACAGCTCAAGTGATTAAACAGCTTGGCGTTCCTTTATTAGGCTGGATTGCAAATCGAATTAATCCTTGCTTAGGGCATTATAAAGAGGTGGTGGATATTTTAGAGGCTCAGATTGATGCGCCTTTGCTAGGTAAAATCCCTTATATTCATAAGCCAGAATCCCAAGAGTTAGGACATTATTTAACGAATATTGATCGTTTGATGTATATGCAAACAGAGTTAGTTAAATAGTAAGTTTGAAATAAAAAGTGCGGTTAAATTTCATTAGATTTAACCGCACTTTTTTTTTATTCTTCGTTTTCTGGAAGTTCTTTTTTCAGGATATCTTCTTCCGCGAGGCTAGATAGGCGAGCAATCGCATTACGGTAAGAGATTTCAAGAGTTTCCCGACTGGTTGCAATAACACCTTGATCTACTAAGAATCCATCATTTACATCATATACCCAGCCATGTAGGGAGAGTTTTTGTCCACGTTCCCAAGCACTTTTTACAATAGATGTACGTCCTAGGTTATAAACTTGTTCCGCAACATTTAATTTAGTGAGCATATCTGAGCGTTTTTCGGCTGAAAGATTGCCTAATAGGTGCCCGTGTTTAAACCAAATATCACGAATATGGAGTAACCAGTTATTGATCAATCCAAGATCGTGATCTTGCATCGCTGCTTTGATACCACCACAATTGGTGTGGCCGCAAATAATAATATGTTCAATTTTGAGTACATCAACGGCATATTGCACAACTGAAAGGCAGTTAAAATCTGTATGAATAACTTGATTGGCTACATTACGATGTACAAATAACTCGCCTGGTTCAAGATTTGTTAATTTTTCAGCTGGAACACGGCTATCTGAGCAGCCAATCCAGAGGTAATGAGGTGTTTGGTGATCGGCAAGTTCTTTAAAATAAGTGGAATTTTCTTCCTTCATTCTTTGCGCCCAACTGTAGTTATTAGCAAAGAGTTGTTTAATTTTGTCCATTTTTACTTTCCTCAATACGATGTGCTAAAAGCTTGTTTTAAGCACAATAAATGAAATAGGGGATAAAATTATCGCCTAAAATGATAACCGCACTTTAAAGAAAGTGCGGTCAATTTAAACAATATATTTAGAAATTTGCATTTCTTGGTGCGCGAGGGAATGGAATCACATCGCGAATATTTTGTACGCCTGTTACATAAACAATTAAGCGTTCAAAACCAAGACCAAAGCCTGAATGTGGTACAGTACCATATTTACGAAGATCACGATACCACCAGTAATCTTCAGGGTTTAAGCCCATTTCTTCCATACGTTTATCTAAAATTTCTAAACGTTCTTCACGTTGAGAACCACCGATGATTTCACCAATTCCTGGGGCGAGAACATCCATTGCCGCAACGGTTTTACCATCGTCATTTAAACGCATATAGAAGGCTTTGATATCTTTCGGATAGTTTTTCACGACAACAGGTGATTTGAAATATTCTTCTGCTAAGAAACGTTCATGTTCAGAAGATAAATCGATCCCCCAAGAAACAGGGAATTCGAATTTCTTACCTGATTTTAATAACACGTCGATCGCATCGGTATAGTCGATTTGAGCAAAATCAGAGTTTACAAAGTTTTCTAAACGAGTAATAACATCTTTATCTACATGTTTTTCAAAGAATTTCAAGTCATCTTTACGTTCAGCAAGCACGGCGCGGAAAACGTATTTCAACATGTCTTCTGCTAATTTCGCATTATCAGCAAGTGTTGCAAATGCAACTTCAGGTTCAACCATCCAGAATTCTGCAAGGTGACGAGTTGTATTTGAATTTTCAGCACGAAATGTTGGACCGAAAGTATAGATTTTGCTTAATGCACACGCGTAAGTCTCACCGTTTAATTGGCCAGAAACCGTTAAAAATGATTCTTTCCCGAAGAAGTCTTGGCTGAAATCGACTTTACCATCTTCACCACGAGGAAGATTTTCTAAATCAAGTGTTGAAACACGGAACATTTCGCCCGCACCTTCAGTATCAGATGCCGTAATTAATGGAGTAGCAACCCAATAGAAGCCTTGTTCATGGAAGAAACGATGAATAGCTTGTGCTAAGCAGTGACGAACACGCGCCACGGCACCGATAATATTGGTACGAGGACGTAAGTGAGCTACTTCACGTAAGTATTCAATTGAGTGACGTTTTGCTGCCATTGGATAAGTATCAGGATCTTCTACAAACCCTGTCACTTCTACTTTTTCAGCTTGAAGTTCAACAGTTTGACCTTCAGCAGGTGACTCAACAATGATACCGGTTACGATAACAGAACAACCCGTTGTTAAGCGTAAGACTTCACTCTCATAATTTTCAATATCGTTATTAACAATTGCTTGAATAGGGTCAAAGCAAGAGCCGTCATAAACTGCAAGGAAAGAAAGACCAGCTTTAGAATCACGACGGGTACGAACCCAGCCGCGTACGGTAACTTTTTCGCCTATAGCGATTTTACCTTGTAACACATCAACAATAGATGCAACTTTAGACATATAAACCTCTGTAATTCATTATAAATTAGGCAATAAAACCGTGTTAGTTTACCTTAAATCGCAAAATTTTCCATAAAAAGTTAGTGTAAATCGGGCTTGCACAGTAAAATAATTCCTTCACTTTATTTAGGAGAAAAACTATGTGGTCTGATATTTTGACCGGCTATGGCATTTTTATTTTAGAGATTTTAACGATTTTACTTGTAATCGCAGCTATCGTGGCAATGATTATTTCTGCAAAGCAACGTAATGCGGCACATCATGGTGAATTAGTTGTGACAGATCTTTCTGAAGAATTTAAGGAAACAGTTAAGCATTTACGCGATTTCCAACTTTCAGAAGAAGAGCTTAAACAAGCGGAAAAAACAGAGAAGAAAGCCAAAAAACAAGAAGCAAAGGCTTTAAAAGCAAAATTAAAAAACGGTGAGAAAGCAGCACCTAAACCTTGTGTTTACGTGCTCGATTTTAAGGGTGATATTTCTGCATCAGAAACAACCGCACTTCGTGAGGAAATTTCGGCAATTATTAATGTGGCAAAAGCCGATGATGAAGTCTTATTACGTTTAGAAAGCCCAGGTGGTGTTGTTCATGGTTATGGCTTGGCTGCATCACAGTTAGCTCGCTTAAAGCAAAAAGGGATTAAATTAACGGTTGCAGTAGATAAGGTCGCTGCAAGTGGTGGGTATATGATGGCTTGTGTGGCAGATAAAATTGTTTCTGCGCCTTTTGCGATTATCGGTTCTATTGGTGTGGTTGCACAAATCCCTAATATTCATCGTTTATTAAAAAAACATGATGTCGATGTTGATGTGATGACAGCCGGGGAGTTTAAACGTACAGTCACAGTGTTAGGTGAGAATACCGAAAAAGGAAAACAGAAATTCCAAGCTGAACTTGAAGAAACCCATCAATTATTTAAACAATTTGTGGCCCAAAATCGACCGCACTTAGATGTGGATAAAGTCGCAACTGGTGAACATTGGTTTGGTCAGCAAGCTCTAGAGCTTCAGCTGGTCGATGAGTTAGCAACCAGTGATGATATTATTCTTGAAAAAATGAAAGATAAATCTGTTATCTCAGTGAAATACAAAGTGAAAAAGCCACTTTTACAAAAAATAGGTAAACAAGCAGAGGAGAGTATTGAGGGAATTATCCACCGAAATTTAACAAAAAATGGTCAAGATTTTATTCAATAAGAAAAAATTTTTACTTATTTGACAACTCTTTACACAACTTTACAAAAAAGTTCCATAAAAAATCATTTTTTAATGTTTTTTTATTTACAAGTTAAAGAATTATGACTACCATACGCAATGAAACTTTTTATAGTTTTATTTGTAAAATTTATAAAGTTTAGTTGTGTTGGTTCTTCTTGCAAGGATTGCACCTTAACAGTAAAAAGGTAAAGAAATGAAATTATCTCGTATTTTATTATCTGCAGTAGCAGTAGCGACAGTTGCTGCTTGTGGTAACTTAAGCAAAGTTACAGAAGCTGGTACTCCAGAATATAAAGAAGTTGATGGTCAACAAGTACCACAACTCGTATGGCCTAAGATTGATAAAGCTGGTTTCAACCATGACGGTAGCCAATTTGGTTCATGGCCAAACTGGGACAACGTTCGTATGATCGAACGTGGTATGAACAAAGACCAATTATATAACCTAATCGGTCGTCCACACTTCTCTGAAGGTTTATACGGTGTTGAAGAGTGGGATTATGCGTTCAACTATCGTGAGAACGGTGTTCACAAAATTTGTCAATATAAAATATTATTTGATAAAAACCACAATGCTCAAAGCTTCTTCTGGTATCCAAACGGTTGTAACGGAAACTCAGCATTTACTTTAAGTGGTGACTTCTTGTTCGACTTCGATAAAGATACTTTAACTCCACGTGGTAAAGAAGTTGTTGATAACGTTGCAGCACAATTAAAAGAAACTGGTGCTAAAGAAGTTAAAGTTGCAGGTTACACTGACCGTTTAGGTTCTGATGCTTACAACTTGGATCTTTCTCAACGTCGTGCAAACCGTGTTAAAGCTCGTTTAATTGAAGATGGTGTAACATCTGAAATTACAGCTGTTGGTTACGGTAAAGTGCCACAAGTTAAAGCTTGTAATGGTTACAAACACGCAAGTAAAGCTGAGAAAGACTGTTTACGTCCAAACCGTCGTGTAGAAATCACTGCTTCTGGTTCTGTATTAAAATTACAAGAAGGTGGTCAAACTAACGGTGGAACTCAAGGTCCAGCACCTCTTTATCAAAAATAATTAGATAGAGAAGACAAAAGAGCGTAATAAAAATTACGCTCTTTTTTATTTTATGTAAGAAATTATTCAAGTAAAAGTTCTTCAATCAATTTAGTGGTTAAGTTTATATAACTTCCATTGAAACGATGACTGAAATTTAGCAGGTAATAAAGCTGATAAAGGTGTTTTCTTTCTTCAAAACCTTCTTTATCAAGCGAAAAAGTGCGGTCATAAATTTCATAGAATTCAGGTGAGAAAGGTTGGAATAGTTCACTGAATGCTAAATCACACTCTCTATCCCCCCAGTAGCAAGCAGGATCATAAGTAAAGGTTTGATTACCTACGATAGCCGTATTCTCAATCCATAAGTTACCATGTAACAAAGAAGGTTTGGGATTATGTTTTGAAAGTTTGTGTTTTACCTTTTCAATAATTAAATCAATGTCACCAAAGTCTAAACCTTTATCTTTGCAAAGTTGTAATTGCCATCCAATACGTTGTTCTGCAAAAAATTTTGCCCAACTTCCATTCCATTTATTCGGTTGATACTCAGGGCCAAGCCAAGTATCAAAATCTAATCCATAGTTTTTAGTGCCAGATACTTGATGGAGTTTAGCTAATTCTTCAGCAAAATGTGGCGTAGCATTGGTTTGCTGAGTAATAGGAAGCGCCTCTAATAATAAGAAACTATGATTTTGAGAACAGCCTACGCCATAAACTTGTGGAAGTCTGATTGTATTGGTTTTGCCTAGTAGGTTTAACTGATCAGCCTCAGCACGAAACATTGAACGATAAGACCGTTCATTCACTTTAACAAAGACAGGTTGGATTCCATCCGTAATAAGCCAAGTTTCATTCACTTCGCTACCAGGAACTTTGTTTTTTTCTTTGATGTTATAGTAAGCACCAAATTGATCAGCTAAGACTTGAGAAATTGATTTCCACATAATACGCCTCCTAGACATGCTCGATTCTTCTTCATTCTATCTAAAATGTTAAAAATTACTGTGATATATCTCAAAAAATAGCAAAAATCTTTGTCATTTTTCATCTGAAACATCAATTCACTAATAAACGCGTGATTTTTTAATGAGTTAGTATTATCATTAAGCGTATTTTTAGTTAGAAAAGATAATCAGGGGAAACTATGCAACATCTGAAAGATCTTGTT
>ERZ772910.1233-NODE-1233-length-13249-cov-8.037365_pt1 | contig 13249 bp, 13 predicted proteins | sample MGYA00511357_ERZ772910 | MGnify/ENA primary metagenome ERZ772910 (study PRJEB29015, sample SAMEA2738096) | human oral metagenome | biome: human oral; feature: human-associated habitat; material: saliva | place: China | collected 2193 ... | reverse complement strand
GAAAGTTCAGGCAATCGAATTACGTGCGACTTTTCTGGGGGCTTGGCCCCGCCGCTGTCCACCAGCACCCGGCCTGGCCCTCCGGGCTCTCCGGCGCCCTTCACACCGGCGGCATATGTAGTATTGCGGTTGCCGAGTAATGTCGCACGTAATTCCCTCGCGGTTATTTCATGATTTGAATTGTGATCGTTGGAATTGCAACGTTTTGAGGCTTTGTTGAAAGTTCAGGCAATCGAATTACGTGCGACTTTTCTGGGGGCTTGGCCCCGCCGCCGCCCACCGGCACCGCAGCCAGGCCCACCGGTCCCGCCGGCGCCCTTCACACTGGCGGCGTGTGCAGTGCTTTGGTTCCCGAGCAATGTCGCATGCAATTCGGTCACCCGAACTTTCAAAGCGTCCCCAAACCGTTGCAATTCCAACAATGTATTTCAATGCTTGAAAGGTTTGTGTGGGAATTGCATGCGACTTTTGGTTAATTTCCGGTGGTGTTGATGGTGGCGGTGGCGGTGTGGGCGCGGGCCGGGCCTCGGCCTTCCGGTCTACGCCCCGTGCCTGCGCGGTAGGGGCCCGAATGCCAACGTGGTGTCCAAGTCGCCCACCTACGCTCCGCGCCTGGTGGGGGGAATTACTACCATAGAAGGTTTCTGTCGGCGTGTCGCCGGCGTGTCGGGGGTCTATGGTAGTAATTCCCCCCGTTTGGCGGTGGGTGCGCCGGACACTGTGCTCAAACTGCAGACCACCTCGGCGAAAAACGCCGAAAATGGGGTGTTGTGGGCGAGGTGGACTCTGCTTTGAGCAGATGGGCTCTGACATGGCGCCTCCGCGCAGGTGTGCTGTTCCTGGTGTTGGTCCGCACCCCCGCATATTCGCAGGTGCAAGCGATACTTCGCGGGAATTGCCGCTCGCGCAGGGAGGTGGCATAACAAAACCGCCCGGCGCTCGGCCAGGCGGTGGAGCGGGCGACGGGAATCGAACCCGCCTCTGAAGCTTGGGAAGCTTCCATTCTACCGATGAACTACGCCCGCAATTCATCGTCCCGAAGGAATCGACCTGTCGATCATAGCGTCACGATGGACGGGCACGCAACCGGCGTCTCGCGCACAGTGCTGTGCTCGCGGCGCGGGGTGCTGTGCGATGGCGGTTGTCGCGCTGCTCTCGACAACAAGACCGTATCCGCCAATGCGTGCCCGCCGATCCAGCGCGGAGGCGGCAGCGCTCACCGCTCCTGCCGCAGCTCACGCCTCGCGGTCCGCTCCGAGATGGTTCCGGTTCTGTTGAGCGTGCTGACCGTGGATACACTGAGGATCGCTTGACCGATTGGAGGACCCATGTCTCGTCCCGTGGTGGCCGCAGCCATCGTCGATTCCCTGGAACACCCGACCGCGCTGCTCGCGTGCTCGCGCGCGTACCCGCAGGAGCTGCGCGGCCAGTTCGAGCTGCCAGGCGGCAAGATCGAAGAGGGCGAGGACGCGGTGGCGGCGCTCGAGCGTGAGATTGTGGAGGAACTCGGCGCACACCTGCGGGTGGGGGAGCGCGTCTGCCCGGACGGCGGCCTGTGGTGGCCGATTCTGGGTGGGCGCGTCATGGGCGTGTGGCTCGCGGAGGTTGCGCCCGGTTCGCCGGCCCCTGCCGCGGGTGCCTCGCACCTGGAGGCGCGCTGGGTGCCGATCTCCGAGTTGGGGGACCTGCCCTGGATCGTCGCGGACCTTCCTATTGTCGAGGCCGTGGCTGTGCGCTGCAGCCGGTGACACGTCGCGCGTCGCCGGGGAGTGGGTGGCCGAAGTGAGCGCGCGTGAGCTGTGTCGGGCGCGCTGAGAGGGTGAGTGATAAAGCTTGCGTTGCTTCCGCGGCGCGGGAATGGTGCCCGCCACCATTTGACGACACATGGGGACCAGATGTCAGAATAAGCGCATGCCGAAAATTATTGGCGAGTCCCTCGCCTCCCACCGCGAGTTGACCCGCACCCGCTTGTTTGATGCGCTCGGGTCTCTCATGGCCGAACAGGCCTTCGAATCCATCACGATGAGCCAGATTGCTGAGCGCGCCGGCGTGGGGCGCACGGCGGTGTACAACCACTTCGCGGACAAGGAAGTGCTGCTGCTCGCCTACATGCGCCAGGTCACCGAGGAGTTCACGCGGGTGCTCACCGCGCGCCTCGAGGCCGAGCCTGACCCGCTCATGCGCCTGCGCCTCTACATTCGCGCGCATCTGCAGATGATTAGCCGCTATCACGTGAAGGCGGGCATGGGCCTGCGTCGGCAGATGTCGGGCCGGGGTGCCTCGCACCTGCATGATCACGCGGGTATGGTGGGCGAGGTTCTCATTGGGATCCTCGACGAGGCCATGGAACGGAACTTGATCGCGCAGCAGAATACGCTGGGCGCGGTTCATCTCATTCATGCGACGCTGGCGGGCCAGCGCCTCCCGGCGGATGCGGCGCACCGTGAGTCGGCGCTGACGCTGGTGGAGACTTTTATTTTGCGAGGCCTGGGTGCCTCCGAGGAGAACGTGCGTCATGTCACCGCTTCGCCTCTCCCTTCCGGGGAATAGTGGGCGCGCCGCGTCCGTTGATTCAGACAGAACACAGGGGTCGTCCGGCCCCAACTGACCTGCCGACCAGAGCGTCGGCGACACAAGGAGAAACATGGCTACCGTTACTCTGACGCAGGAGAACTTCGAGCAGACTGTGTCTGCCGGCGGCATCGTCCTGGTTGATTTCTGGGCGACCTGGTGCGGCCCGTGCCGCCAGTTTGGCCCCGTTTTCGAGGAGGCCTCCGAGAAGCATCCCGACGTCGTGTTCGGCAAGATCGACACGGATGATCAGCAGCAGCTCGCGATGGCGGCTCAGATCACGTCGATCCCGACGCTGATGGCTTTCCGCGATGGCATCGCGGTGTTCCGCCAGTCGGGTGCGCTTCCGCTGTCCGCCCTGGAGGACCTGATCTCTCAGATCCAGAACCTGGACATGGGTGACGTTCGCGCGAAGATCGCCGAGGCCGACAAGGCTGAGTGACCGCGTCCCAGCAGACGTCGATGGGTCCCGAGGTGAGAACCTCGGGACCCATTCTTACATGCTGCTACCGTAGAAGCTGGAAGGGCAATCAGAGTGCTGATGATGCGAACGATCATCGCATCTCCTTTCTTCCGGCCAGCCCCCCAGTCTTCCCTGGGGGCATTAGTATCTGCAGGTTGTCTCCCCCTAGACGCAGGACGGTCGGCGTCAGGCGCTCGCCGGGCGGCGGGTGATGAACTCGCGGTCGGCGTGGTCGCCGACCATGAAGGAGTACTCGCCGACAATCTTGAAGCCGTGGCGCGCGTAGAAGCGTTGCGCCCCATGGTTTTCGCTCCACACGCCGATCCAGAGGGTGCGCGGCCCGTCGCGTTCGAGCCACTCAAGCGCGGTGCGCAGCAGCGTGGTCCCGTGGCCCCCACCCTGGTGTCCGCGCAGGATGTAGAGGCGCTGGACCTCGCCGTCGCCGGGTGCGACGTCGGGGTGTGGCAGGTGTGCGGGGCAGGCGGTCACGTAGCCGATGAGTCCGTCGGGGAACGAGGCCGGGGCTTCCTCCCCGGAATAGGGGATGCTGGGGTGCTCGCCTGGGATATGAACGGTGGGGCCGGGGGAGGAAACGAGATCGCTGGGGGTGCAGGAGGCCTCGTCCGGTGATGACGGGCCACCGACTGCGTCCTCGAAGAGGAGCCAGGTCGCGCGCTGCGGATCTTGAAGTTCGGAGCGTAGGATGGCGGGGGAGTAAGCTTGGTCGAGAAAGATAGCTAAATCGCCCGGCGCGTAGAGGTGCTCGAAGGTCTGGGTGAAGCACTCGCGGGCGAGCGCGGATAGCGCGTCGGCGTCGGCGGGTGTGGCGCGGCGAATCATGGCGTCCTTTCGGTCGGTGTGTTCTCAATCGTAGGCAGAGCTGGGACGACGCGCCGGGCGGCCCCAGAGAACCCCAAGAGCAACCTGAGAATGAGTATCAACCATTGCTCTGGCTATGACGTGCGCCTTACAATAAGGCGATTAACGAACATTAAAGGAGACGGACGTGGCACGTAAGACCCGCACCGCGCAGGTGCTCAATATTGTTAAGGCACTCGCGTGGGTCATCGTCGCGGTGTCCCTGGTCAAGTTCGCGTTTTTCCCCGCCGCGCAGGAGGAACAGACGGGCGACGGCATGGACCCGGGTGGAACCTTCGGGCAGATGACGATTTCTGTGGGCCGCTCGGACATTACGAACACTGTGAGCGTGACGGGCACGATCCAGGCGGATGAGCCGGTGAATGCTCGCGCGACGCTTGACGGCGAGGTCGCGCGCGTCTATGTCAACGACGGTGACACAGTCGCCAAGGGTGACGCCCTCATCCAGATCCGCAAGGAAATCCCGGGCGAAACCCGCCAAGTCACCGATAAGGACGGCGACGTCACCATGGAGACCGGGAAGCCTACCTTCAAATACGAGACGGTCGCCGCCCCCGGCGACGGCAAGGTGTCCACGAGCGTCCTGGTGGGACAGCAGTTCGCGATTGGCGACACGGTCGCCTCGGTCGCCCCCTCCACGTTCTCGGCCGTCGCCGCCCTGAGCGCCGACCAGATGTACCGCCTCCAGGAGGCACCCTCCACCGCGACCGTCACCATTAAGAACGGCCCGGCCCCCTTCGAGTGCACGGACGTCACGCTTGTCAGCCCCACGAGCAAGACGCGGGACGCGAAAAACTCGGGTGCCTCCGAGAACTCGGCTGCGGCCTCGACGGACCTGAAGGCCCGCTGCGCGATTCCCTCCGACCAGACCGTGTTCGCGGGCCTGCAGGTGAACCTCGAGATGACGACGGGATCGGCGACGGGCGTGCTCGCTGTGCCTGTCTCCGCGGTCGAGGGTCGCTACCAGACCGGCACCGTCTACCTGCCGACCTCCGACCCGGCCAACCCGGAGAAGCGTTCGGTCACCCTGGGCTTGACCGACGGAAAGATGGTCGAGGTCAAGGAGGGACTCGAGGAAGGCGAGGAAATCCTCGAATTCACCCCGACCGCGACGAAGGATAACCAGGACGACCCCTACGGCTCTGGTGACACGGGCGGCGGGGCCAAGGATGGGGCCGCTGACGCGTCCGACGGGACGAGCGCGCGATGAGCCTCGTGCACCTGCGGGACGTGACCCGCACGGTCGCCCTGCCTGACGGCGAGGATCTGCACATCCTGCGTGGCGTTAACCTGGACGTTGCGGCGGGCGAGCACGTGTCCATCGTGGGCCGCTCGGGTACCGGCAAATCGACGATGCTCAACATCATTGGCCTGCTGGACGCTCCCACGTCAGGCACCTACGAGCTGGACGGCGTGGATACGACGCGCCTGGGCGAGGGGCGTCGCGCTCGTATGCGCGGCGAGGACTTCGGCTTCGTCTTCCAGCAATTTAACATTTTCGCCGCCCGTACGGCCGCCGAAAACGTCGAGGTGCCCCTCCTGTATGCCTCCGGCATGCAACTGCTGTGCAGGCGCTCAATTGCCCTCGACATGCTTGAACGCGTGGGCCTGGCGGATCGCGCCGATTCGCACCCGGGGGAGATGAGCGGCGGCGAGCAGCAGCGCATCGCGATCGCCCGTGCTCTCGTGCGCCGCCCGCGCGTGATCCTCGCCGACGAACCGACGGGCGCGCTCGACCCGGACACGGGCCGAGCGGTCATGACCCTCCTGGAGGAGGTCGCCCGCGAATCCGACTCGGCGCTCATCGTCATCACGCACGATATGGCGGTCGCCGCCCGCGCCTCGCGCGCCTACGAACTCTATGACGGCGTCCTCCACGAGGTCACGGACCCTGGAACCCTCACGCAGCGTGCGGAGGCGGGGAACTCCGATGCCGACAACGCCGGGACCGGTGGAAGCACCGGGATCCCCTGGGGCGAGGCCTCCGCCGCCTCCGCTGGTCTGCAACCCCCGCCGCCGCTTCCCGCGCAGGTCCCGGCACCGCCGTCGGGGGAATGGCCTGACGATACGGGTGTGACGGCACGTCAGACGATGAGAGCCGTCGGTAGGGCAGCGGCTCGAAAAAGGGAGAGTGAGCAGTGAACGCACTGAGCCAGATCGTGGGTGCCCTCATCGAGGCGTGGGGCGAGGTGAAAGTCCAGAAAGCCCGCGTGGTCCTCTCCCTCGTGGGAGTAGTCGCTGCAGTGGCCGCCATGACGGTCGTTATCGCTCTGGGCGACCTGATCCTGCAATCCTCGCGCGAATTGGCCGAACTCTACGAGGGACGCTCGGTGACGCTGCGCCTCGCGCCGGAAAAATCATCAGCAAGCCAAGGAGGGCCCTCGAACGACGGCCCCACCCAGGAAGCCGGGAACAGTGAAGCGACCCAGGCCTCGTCCACCGTCGCGCGACCCGATGAGAAGGATCCGGTGAGCGACGCGATGGTGACGCTCGCGGGCCGCCACGACATCCACTACTGGTCGCGCCTATCCAGTTCGGGCGGCGAGATCGTCGAGGTCCGCCAGGCGCGCAGCACCGGACTATTCCGCGGCTACCCGGTGGTGCAAACACAGGACATGTTCAACGACGTCACGATTCAGGCCGTCGACCCCTCCTTCGAGGTGATTTTCCGGACCCGCATGCTCGCCGGACGCTGGGTGACCGACAGCGACGCGGACCAGCGCCTGACCCCCGTCGTCATCTCCGAGATCCTGTGGAATCAGCTGGGCCGCGCACCCATCGACCAGGTCCCCATCGTCCTGCACACCACCGACGGCACCGCGCTGCGCGTCGTCGGCGTCACGAAAGCGAAGAGCCGCTTCGACATGCCGACCCTCTACGTGCACTACGACGCGGCGCGCGCCGCCCTGCCGCAGATGGGGCAGCCCACAATGATCGCGTGGGTCGGTCCCGAGGACGCCGAGCAGGCGCGAACGGTGCTGCCGCAAGCCCTAGCGTCGATCCTCGGCGACGGATGGCACGTGAGCGTCACCGGCGGCGAACACCAGGACACGGGCGAAGAACAGCTGGGGACAATCTCCCGCGTCATCATGATTATCGGCGGCATCATCATCTTCCTCGGCGCGCTCGGCCTGCTCAACGTCGCCATCGTGACCGTACGTCAGCGCGTGCGCGAAATCGGTATCCGCCGCGCCGTCGGTGCCTCCGCCGCGCGCGTCTTCTTCGCCGTCTTCATGGAGTCGGTGGTCGCAACCTTCGTCGCCGGCATCATCGGCGTGGGGATCGCGGTCGTCGTCGTACGTTTCTTGCCGCTCGAAACAATAGGAATCGCGCTCAGCGAAACGCCGGCGTTCCCAGCAGGCGCAGCCATCGCGGGCGTCGCCATCTCCACGAGCATCGGCGCTGTATGCGGCATCATCCCGGCGCTCGCGGCCGTGCGTATCAAGCCGATTGACGCGATCCGCTACTGAGGGTTCAGTGACGAGGCCGTGGCTTCCTCGCTGGGGCCGCGCGTGTTCGCGGTGGGGAGTCGGCCTCGTGCCAGAATCAGCGGGGCAGCGTCACGCGCTTCGTGTCTTCGTTGTAGATGATCATGCCTTCCTTGAGGAGGGCTCGGTAGACGCGGGCGGGTTGGTAGCGGTCGCCGCCGTCGAGGCGTGCGGCGTCGAGGACGCGACGTTTCGTGAGGCCTTCGGTGCCTTCGAAGTGGGCGGAGCGCAGGGCCTTCATGATGCGTCCGCGGGCCTGGCGGTCGGTGCCCGCGTAGGGCTGGGGGGTGGGGCGCTTCTCGTCCTTCGGGAATCCGGCGTGTGCCCAGGCGCAGTGCGTGCGCATGATGCACGTGTCGCAGTCTGGGGAAAGTTGGGTGCACACGAGGGCTCCGAACTCCATGAGCGACAAGCTGACGTCGGCGGCGAGGCGCCCATCTGTCGGGAGGAGCGCGTCCGCGCGCTGCGTTTCTGCCTTCGAGGGGGTTGAGTGGGGTGGAAACTCCCGGCCATCGAGAAATCTGACCAGCACTCGTCGAACGTTTGTGTCCAGGACCGGGATCCGGATTCCGTGTCTGAACGCCAGGAGGGCGCTGGCCGTGTAGGTGCCCACGCCGGGCAGGAGAGTTAGCTCTTTCATAGTGAGGGGCACCTGACCGTCGTGTTTCTCGACGATGGTGCCCGCACAATTTTTGAGGCGCAGTGCGCGTGAGGGATAGCCCAGATTAGCCCAGGCCACAATGATATCCGCGGAGGAGGCCTCGGCTAGGTCGCCCGGTGTTGGCCATCGCTCCATCCACTCCAACCAAATCGGTTGGACGCGTGCGATGGGCGTCTGTTGGCTCATGATCTCGAAGACGAGTGTTCCCCAATCGGACACGTCATCGCGGCGCATAGGCAGGTCGCGTTTGTTGGATGCGAACCAGCGGGGAAGGTCATGGAGGAGTACCTGCGAGGCCTCAGCCGTTGGATTTGTGAACACCCTGTCAGTGTAGGTAAAAAGTCCCCATGAGCGCGTTCTAACATATACGAAGTGTGGTGTGGAGCATAAAAATGGCGACTGTTGTATAAACAGTACAGGTTCGCTAGTCTGATCCTGTTTTCAATTACCCCCATTGTATCGAGGGTTCCCTCACTATCAGGAGACGTCATGTCTACTCCTCAGCAGCCTTACGGTCAGCAGCCTGGTTATGGGCAGCAGCCTGGTTATGGGCAGCAGCCTGGTTATGGGCAGCAGCCTGACTATGGTCAGCAGGCTGGTTACGGCCAGCAGCCCGACTATGGTCAGCAGGCCGGTTACGGTCAGCAGCCTTACGGTCAGCAGCCTTACGGTCAGCAGCCTTACGGTCAGCAGGCCGGCTATGGCCAGCAGCCTTACAGTCAGCCCGGCTATGGGCAGCAGCCTTATGGCCAGCCCGGCTACGGCCAGCCCGGATTCAACGCCCCCATGCTGGGTAAGCCTCGTAAGACTGCGGGCCTTCTCAACTTTTTCCTCGGCGCTATTGGTGCCGGTGACTTCTTCCTTGGCCACAAGCAGATCGGTTTCATCAAGGTTGCCGTGACCGTGGTCCTGAACGTGCTTTACTTGGCGACGTTCGACTGGGAAACGGGCGAGGCGAACCTTTTTGTTGTCTTCCTTGGCCTCATTTATTGGGGGTTCTTGGTTGCCTGCATGATTATGACCTTCATGGGCAAGTGGATCTACGCACGGGACGCGAACGGCGTTCCGACCGTCTGACCTACTCGCGCGCGCCCAAATAGGCGTGCAAGCGAGCATCGTGTGGGACTCGGCTGATGACGGGTCCCACACGTGTATCTAGTGCTCCCCTCGTTTCGCCGTCCGGGCGTAGCGACGCCCCGTGCGCGAGCGTCTCACTGCGTGTCCGAGCTGTTTTGTGGTGTATAGCGCGTGGTGCGGACGAGCGGCCCTCGGTCCCAAAATGCTTGTCGGAACGCGTTTGCGGGCACGCTCGGGGAGTGATCGGGGGTCTTTCGGGGTCGCTGTGGGTGACGAAAAGCGGCGTCGACACGTTAGGCTATGCGGGGGCGGCCCGCAGCCGTCACTTCCCACGACAATCGAAAGGCTTAGTTATGACGACGCCCAACCCCTTCAACTCGGAGGACCAGAACTCGGTGCCCGCGCCGGATGCTCCCAGCTTCCCCCAGGCCTCGACCCCCGGTTACGACCAAGCCAACGCCGCCCCGGGTGCTCAGCAGCCCGTCTATGGCCAGCCCGCTTACGGCCAGCCTTCCTTTGGCCAGCCCGCCTTTGGTCAGGGTGCCTACGCGACCCCGCCCAAGCAGTGGATCGTCGCGCTGCTCCTGGCGTTCTTCGTCGGAATCTTCGGTATCCACAACTTCTACCTGGGCTACACCACCAAGGGCATCATCCAGCTGATCCTGTCCCTGACCGTCATCGGTATGCTCGTCACGGGCATCTGGGCCTTCGTTGAGTTCATCATGATCATCATGCGTTACGGTGCCTACGGCTGCGACGCGCAGGGCCGTCCCCTGGAGTGATCCGCTGAGGCTGTTGTCGCGGCGCTGAGTGTGCGACAATCGAGTCATGCTGCTCAGTGACCGCGACATCAACGCTTCTCTGGATTCCGGCCGGATTCGTCTCGATCCTCTGGACCGTGGCCTGGTTCAGCCGGCCAGTATTGACGTGCGGCTGGATCGCCTGTTTTGTCTCTTCGATAATCATCGCTACCCGGTGATCGACCCTGCGGCGGACCAGTCGGATCTGACGCGACGCATCGACGTGGGGCCGGATCAGCCCTTCGTCCTGCACCCCGGCGAGTTCGTCTTGGGTGCCACCTACGAGCTGGTCACCCTCGGCGACGACATTGCCGCGCGCCTTGAGGGCAAGTCGTCGCTGGGACGCCTCGGCCTCCTCACCCACTCCACCGCGGGCTTCATTGACCCCGGTTTCTCCGGTCACGTGACCCTCGAGCTGTCCAACGCGGCGACGATGCCGATCCTGCTCTACCCGGGCATGAAGATCGGGCAGCTGTGCTTCTTCGACCTGTCTTCCCCGGCCGAGCATCCCTACGGCTCGCAGGGCGCTGGCTCCCACTACCAGGGTCAGCGAGGCCCCACGCCGTCCCGGACGCACCAGCGCTTCACCCGCACACGCATTGATCGGTGACATGATGGAGTCCCCCCACCCTCCCTTTCCTTCCCGGCTCGCGCGCAGGCGCGCCGAGCGTGCGGCGCGCGCTGCCGCAGCTGATGTGGTCGAACAGGACGCGCCTCCCGCACTGGAATCTGCGGACCTGCCGTCGGCGGTACCGCCTCCGCCTGAACCCGCAGACTCGACCCCGCTGCCCCCGCCCGAACCTGCGGATCCGACCCCGACGCTACCGCCCCCGCCCGCCGGTCAGCAGGTCACCACGACGCGCACGGGCGTCATAACGGGTGTCGTGTTGCCCGGCATGGCCCCGCGCACCGGTCAGGTCACGAACCGGAACGATGCGCCGCCCCCGCCTTCGCCGGTCAGACGTTCCTTCAAGGAACGCATGGCGAGTGCCCACTCCAGCCTGGCGGACTCGGTCCTTACGTCCGCGACGGGCAGCCCGATCATGCAGACGAACGTGTCCTTGATCGGCCTGAACACCACCCAGGAGCCGGCGTTCCAGATCGCCGCCGACGGCGAAATCACCAGCGCTGAGGCCGCCGTGCCGATCGCCGCCGCCATTGAGGTCAGCGAACCTGCGGGCGTCATCGACATGCAGGAAGCCCTGGGTCACCACCTGTTCCTCGTGTCGGAGGCCGTGGATCCGGCCGAGCTGGAGGCTCTCGCGATCTCCATGTGGGACGACGCCGGTTGGCTCGCGCCCGGTCGCCTGCACTTGTCGTCGGATGCTGAGCTTGAAGGCCCGTGGTCCCTGGATCAGCCGACGCGCGCGCAGCTGGGCACCCCGTCCCTGCTGACGCATGCGTGGATCCTGCGCTGCCCGGTCTCGCGCGCCGAGGAGAAACCCAGCGCGGTCATGGGGGAGTGGGCGCAGGCCTTCCCCGACGGCATGCCCGTTGGTCTGGAGTACCGCGTGCTCGAGGCGCTGGGCCGCATGGCGCGTCGCCTGGCGGGCGGTTTGCGCCTGGCCGGCAGCGGCTACGTCATGGTTCCCGACGCGGACTCGGCCGTGAACCTGACGGTGTACGCGCCGCGTTGGATCAACCCGGAGGACCTGCTGTCCGCGATGCGCGAGCGCGCTGGGTTTGAGCAGATGAAGGACGCGCGCGACATCGTCCCCGAAGCCCCGGCGCTGACCCCCGCACAGGCCGCGCAGATCGAGAAGCTGAAGGCCGAGCTGGGTCCTGTCCGCGAGGATATCGCCTCGAAGATTGCGAAGGCCCGCGAGGAGCTGGAGGCCCAGCGTAACGAGCCGCAGGTCGTCGATGGTTACGCGCTCATGTGCCCGATCGGCCACCACTCCGACATGATGGTCGAGGTCCACGCGGTCCCCTCGCCTCCGCGCGTCCTGCGCTGGGAGCCGTGGACGGCGGGCGCGATCATCGAGTATCAGGTTCGCTGGCTCTCCGGCCTGGCCCCCACGCCTGGCACGAACACGATGAGCCGCACCGCGCGCCGCGAGCGTCTACGTTCGGCGCAGGAGGTCGAGAAGGCTGCGGGCTTGATTGCGACCCTCGTGGGCGGCAACGTCATCGACGAGGACGGCTTCCTGGTCGGTTTGGCAGATGTTTCCGACGAAGATGAGGAGTAGGTCGCGTACATAGCTTCGGCTTTTCAACAGGTGTGCGTGAGGGCGGCCCCGCAGGTGTTTCTGCGGGGCCGCCCTTTCGCCATCAGCGTGTGTGCGTCGGTTACTGTCCGCGCTTGACGGCCTCGAGCAGCATGACGGCGACGTCGCGTACCTCCGGGAGCTTCCCGCGTGCCGGTGTCGAGGTGCCCTCGGTGCCTCGGTCGGTGGCGTCGGAGGAAACGAAACCAGCCGACGTGCCCGACGCGGAGCCGAGCATCTGGGAGCAGAAGGGGCAGGCCGTCGCGACGACGTCCGCGCCCGTGGACGCGGCCTCGACGATACGAGCGTCTGCGATACGGGTCCCACGCGTCTCTTCGAACCAGGCGTGCGCGCCGCCCGCGCCGCAGCACATCGCGCGGTCGCGGTTGCGCGGCATCTCGACGAGTTCCACGTTCGGCAGGGAACCCACGAGCTCGCGCGGCGGCTCGTAGATACGGTTGTGGCGTCCCAGGAAGCACGCGTCGTGGTAGGTGACCTTCAGGGGTGTGCCGACGGAGGAAGCCGTGCCCGCGGTCCCGGCCCCGGCCTCGTCCGTGGCGTCCTCGCTCGCGGAGGCAGTGGACGCAGCCGAGGCCGTGGGGGCCACCGGCGTGAGCAGGCCGTCTCGCACGAGGCGGTTGAGGAGCTGCGTGTGGTGGACGACGTCGAAGTGCCCGCCTAGCTCCGGGTACTCTCCGGCGATCGTGTTGAAGCAGTGCGCGCAGGAGACGACGATCTTTTGCGGCTTGGCTTCCTTGAGCGTGTCGATCGCCTGGGCGGCCAGCATCTGGAAGAGTGCCTCGTTGCCAGCGCGGCGGGCCGGGTCGCCCGTGCAGGACTCGCCCGATCCGAGGACCGCGAAGGACACGCCCGCCGTGTGCAGCAGCTCGGCGACGGCGGCGCTGGTCTTCTTCGCTGTGTCGTCGTAGGCGCCCGCGCAGCCCACCCAGAACAGGTAGTCGACCTGCGAGGCATCCTCGATGTCCTCGCCGACGACGGGGATGTCGAAGTCCAGCTTCTTCGCCCAATCCATGCGCTTGCGAGCCGCCTGGTTGTAGGGGTTCGCCTTGGATTCCATGCCGCGGAACGCGCGGCCCAGCTCG
>ERZ772910.1232-NODE-1232-length-13257-cov-3.092032_pt1 | contig 13257 bp, 9 predicted proteins | sample MGYA00511357_ERZ772910 | MGnify/ENA primary metagenome ERZ772910 (study PRJEB29015, sample SAMEA2738096) | human oral metagenome | biome: human oral; feature: human-associated habitat; material: saliva | place: China | collected 2193 ... | reverse complement strand
GATGTCCCTCACGGGCTTGACTTAAAGCATGAACACGGACACTCAAACCACGACCCCAGTGATCCTTGCGAAAGACCTGGTGAAGACCTACGGGAATGTGCACGCACTCAAGGGCATGAACCTACGCGTTGATTCCGGTGAAATCGTTGCTTTCCTTGGCCGAAATGGCGCTGGAAAAAGCACAACAATTGACATCATTCTTGGCCTTCAACAGGCAGATAGCGGAAGCGTTGAAGTTTTTGGCATGAGTGCCAAAGAAGCAATCCGCCGCGGCCTGATCGGTGTCGTTCTTCAATCGGGTTCGCTTCCTGGGGACTATAGCGTCGCAGAAATCCTCAAACTCTTCTCGCGCGTCTACAAGCGCACCGAGTCCATTGACCCCCTTGTCGAGGAAACCCATCTTCGCCACCTTCTTGGCCGCAAAATCCGCAAGCTCTCCGGTGGTGAGCAGCAACGCGTTCGCCTAGCAATGGCGCTAATTCCTGACCCAGAACTTATCATTCTCGACGAACCGACCGCCGGAATGGACGTCACCATGCGCAAGGAGTTCTGGGAGCTCATGAGCGCCCAGGCCTCGAAAGGCAAGACGATCCTCTTCGCAACCCACTACCTGGCCGAGGCGCAGGACTACGCCGAGCGCACCATCATCGTCAACGCCGGCGAGATCACCGCGGACGCCCCGACCGAGGAAATCCGCCGCGCCCACTCGACAACGCGCCTTGCCTTCTCTGTTCCCCGCGCGCGCCTGGCCGAAGTTCGCGCCTCCTTGGCTGCTCGCGCCGAAGAATTGGGAACGACGTGGGAGCTGAGCGAAATTGCCGAGGCCAAGACCCGCGAATCCGCTACCGAAAGTTCCGCGGGGGAGGGCGGCGACGGTGAACAGTGGGTGCGCGTAGAGTTCCGCACGACCTTCTCCGATGAGGCAGCGCGCTTCGTCATTGGCCTTGAGAATGCTCGCGAGTTCGAGGTCGTCTTCTCCAGCCTCGAGGACGTTTTCTCGGAGCTCACTCAGTAAGGAAGCGGGCAGTACGTCGGTGCCCGACTAGCCGCGGTATCCGACGAGCCTCGCGCACATTTCCCCACAGCTTTTTACGTATATAAGGATTCAAAATGACAACGCACACTCACGCAGAAACCAACCCCTGGAGCAAACGCACCGCAGTTAGCTCATGGGAAGGAATCGGGATGCTCACATGGAAGGCCTTCCTCAAACTGGTGGCAAACCCGGCCATGTTCGGTTTCGCACTGATTCTGCCGATTTTCCTCTACATGATGTTCGGCGCCGGACAGGAATACTCGAAAGAGTGGGCGGTCAACGCCAATGTCGGCGCAACTGTCCTGGTCTCCATGACCCTCTACGGCGTAATGATCGCCGGGGCATCAGCTGCAACGGCCGTCGCCTTGGAGCGCACGTCCGGAACATCTCGCCTCTTTGCGCTTACTCCCGTGAGCTCCGGAGCCTTCATCTTCTCCCGTCTGGTCGCAGCAATCTCCATGAGCGCCGTCGTCATTGCTATCACCTACGGCGTGGGGTATGCGACTGGAGCGCGCATGACTCCCGCAGCCTGGATCCAAAGCGCCCTGATTGTCCTGGCTGCGGCCATGATGTCGGCAACGCTGGGTCTGGCACTGGGATTCCTCCTGCGTTCAGATACCTCCTTCGCAGTGATCAACGGCGTTGTCGTCTTGGGCGCATTCCTTGCGGGAATGTTCATCCCGATTGACTCCATGGGGACTTTCTTCAAGACCATCGCCCCGGGAAGCCCCTTCTACGGGATCTTCTACCTCTCGCAACTGCCCCTGTACGGCTTCGATTCCTTCAAGTGGACCTGGGTAATTTCTGCAGCGGCCTGGTTCATTCCCTTTGTCGTGCTTGCAGTTTGGGCGCAGCACAGGGACACTGATCGCTGACAGACTTCACGTGCCACACGAAGAATTCCAGGAAAAGCGGGAGAGGGAAGAGCATGGACACCACCACAGCCAAAGCATCGTGGACGCAGCGCCACCCGCGCTTATCCGCAGTGTTGTGGGCACTTCCCTACCTGGCTTTCCTGGCATTCTCCCTGGTCATGGTCCCGAGTGTCGAATCTTTCGGCATGACGGTCCTGATCCTGGCCCTCACTCTTGCAGTCGCAGTCGCCGATATCGCGATCTACGTCGTGAACCCAACCCCCGAATGGGGAGCACACATCAAGAAGAAGATGTGGATCTCGCACGGGATCTTGCTGGCTTTGGTGGTTGCGCTGGGGCTAGTTCTGGTCGCAGCCGGCGCATCGCGAGTGACCTCGGCACTTTTCATCACCTACTCGATTGCGGGCTGGAACCTTCAAGCACCTCGGAATTACGTGGTCCCCGGCCTGGTGGCGCTCGTCGGCTGGGAAGTGATTGCTATCTTGCTGCCCATTGGCAGCATTGACGCACGGGCCTTGAGCTACGCGATCATCGCCCTGCTCATGGTTTTGGGCTTAACCCTGGCCGTGCGTCGCAGTTTCGACAACCGCCACTCAGAGGAACAACGCCAACGCCAAGCAATCAGTCTGGTCCGCGAACGCGAACGCCTGCGTTTCGCCGGAGATCTACACGATATCCTCGGGCACTCGCTGACCGTCATCACTATGAAGAACGAACTTGCCCAGCGCCTGCTTTCCGTTGGAAAGATTGACGAGGCCGGTGAACAGATTGCGCAGACCCTGGAGTTGTCCCGCCAGGCGAAAGAGGACCTGCGGGGGATTATTGCGGCCTCGCGCAGTTTGTCCCCGGAAGAAGAAGTGAATTCGGCGCGCGAACTCTGCGAGCAAGCGGGGATTGAATTCACCGCCGATATCCGAGGCGACATTCCACCCGGCCCTCGCGCCTCCCTTGCTGCTCACATCATCCGTGAGGGAACTGCCAACGCCATTACTCACGCCCACCCCAAGAACATCCACGTGCGCCTGACTCCCGCTGAGGTCCTCGTACGAAACGACGGATACTCGCAGAAGTACTCTGTGGCCTCGCGAGGCGGGGGAACGGGACTTGAAGGACTACGCGAGCGCGCGGCCTCGGAAGGGGATGTGACCTGGGGGAGTGAAGGCAGCGTCTGGGAGCTGCGACTGGCGTTCAAGGGCGAGGCGCTCTGAGCTGCGTGTACGATTGACGGGTCAAGTACTCGCGCTTTGAAGGACACCGCATGATTCACGTGATTGTGGTCGACGACCAGGCCCTGATCCGTGGTGCCTTGAGTGCGCTCATTGACCTCGAGGACGACATGGAAGTTGTCGCTCAGGCGGGTAATGGGCACGAGGCCTTGGCTGCAGTCGAAGCCCACACGAGTGCGCATCCAGGTAGCGAGGTCCCGCTGGTCGTCATCATGGATGTGGAAATGCCCGTCATGGATGGAATCAGTACCGCCACTGCATTGAAAGAACGAGGATCGGCCGCGCGCGTACTCATGGTGACAACCTTTGGGCGTCCCGGCTACGTCCAGCGCGCACTCGATGCAGGCGCGTTGGGGTTTGTCGTCAAGGACGCTCCTGCCGCTCAATTGCTTGACGCCATTCGTCGAACCTCACAGGGACTTCGCGTCGTTGACCCCGCGCTCGCGGTCGACGCGCTCACGAAAGGACAAAGCCCGCTCAGTGCCCGCGAAGTTGAGGTCCTGCGCGCTTTCGAAAACGGCGGGACCGTGGAGGACGTGGCCTCGGAACTCATGCTGTCGGCGGGGACGGTGCGCAACTACGTGAGCTCGGCGATGGATAAGACCCACGCGCACACGCGCGCCGAAGCGCTCAAGGTCGCGACCGAGAATGGGTGGTTGTAAACTGAGATTCCATGGTAAACAGCTATGGACGTCGACAAGACGCACAGGAAAACATCACTCGCCACATCTTCGTCACCGGAGGTGTGGTTTCTTCATTAGGTAAGGGATTGACGGCCTCGTCGCTGGGGCGCCTGCTGCGTTCGCGCGGCCTGAGCGTTGCCATGCAAAAGCTCGATCCCTACATCAACGTCGATCCGGGGACCATGAATCCCTTCCAACACGGTGAGGTTTTCGTCACGGAAGACGGTGCGGAAACCGACCTGGATATCGGCCACTACGAGCGCTTCTTGGACGTGAACCTCTCCGGCGCGGCGAACGCGACGACTGGCCAGGTGTACTCCACCGTTATCGCGAAGGAACGCCGCGGCGAGTACCTGGGTGATACCGTCCAGGTCATTCCCCACATCACGGATGAGATCAAGCGCGTCATGCGCGCGCAGGCCATCCCCGACGCCGAGGGTAACGCTCCCGATGTCATCATCACGGAAATTGGCGGAACCGTGGGCGATATCGAGTCCCAGCCCTTCTTGGAGGCCGCGCGTCAGGTGCGCGCTGACCTGGGTCGCGACAATGTCGCCTTCGTTCACGTCGCGCTGATTCCCTTCCTGCCTGCGGCTGGTGAACTCAAGACCAAGCCGACCCAGCACTCGGTTGCGACGCTGCGTTCGATCGGCATCCAGCCCGATGCCCTAGTGCTGCGTACCGACCGCCCGCTGCCCGAGGGAATCAAAGGCAAGGTTGCACTCATGTGCGATGTTGATCGCGATGCTGTCATCGAATGCAAGGATGCGGCCTCTATTTATGAGGTTCCTCCGACGCTGCACCGCGAGGGCTTGGACGCATTCCTGGTCCAGCGACTGGGCTTGGCTTTCCGCGATGTGGACTGGAGCGAGTGGAACGAGCTCCTTGAGCGCGTCGAGTCCCCGAAGTACCGCGTTGAGGTTGCCTTGGTTGGAAAGTACATCAATCTGCACGACGCTTACCTTTCGGTTTCTGAGGCCGTCAAGCACGGTGGATTTGCGAATAATGCGCGCGTGGACCTGCGTTGGGTTGCCTCTGACACCTGCGAGACTCCCGAGGGTGCGCAGAAGGCACTGGAAGGTGTGGATGCGATCATCGTCCCCGGCGGTTTTGGGATCCGAGGCATTGAAGGCAAGTTGGGTGCCCTACGGTGGGCGCGCGAGCATAAGATCCCGACCCTTGGCCTGTGCTTGGGCTTGCAATGCATGGTCATCGAGGCCGCGCGCGACCTCTTGGGGTTGACGGGGGCCTCGTCGACCGAGATGGATCCCGAGACTCCCGATCCGGTGGTTCACACGATGGACTCCCAGGTCGACATTGTTGAGGGCGATGGCGATCTGGGTGGGACCATGCGACTTGGCGCATACCCCGCGGTCCTTCAGGAGGGCTCTGTTGTTGCCGAGGCCTATGGGAAGACCCAGGTTTCGGAGCGCCACCGTCACCGTTTCGAGGTCAACAATGACTACCGCGATCAGCTGGAATCGGTTGGCCTGCACATCTCGGGGACCTCCCCCGATGGGAACCTGGTCGAATTTGTCGAGTTGGATCGCTCCATGCACCCCTACTATGTGGCAACTCAGGCACACCCCGAGTTCAAGTCGCGTCCGACGAAGGCTCACCCGCTATTCGCGGGCCTCGTTCGCGCTGCACTTGAGCGTCACGTTGAGAAGTACGCTGCGCGAGGCGGGCGCAAGTAAGGGGTGTAGCTCCCTCATTCCTGGTTTAGCTCACAGATTCCTGGCCTATGAACGCTCATACGTCAGGAGTCGACGAGCTAAACCAGGAGATGGGGCAGGGGCAGAGTGGGGAATTGATGTCGTTTGAATAGGTGCTTGCGTGAAGTGATGACCAGGGCTTATAGTTGTGCCAACTGATTCTCAATAAGGTACCGACAGGTTAGCGGTACTGATTGCTCCACCGGCCTTCGGGCCGGTATTTTTTTGCCTCGATGCGCATGGTTGACACGGTTCACACAGCTTTAAAATCGCTGAAAAATAGCTGCGGAAACTGTACAAAAATGCTTGTTGTCTGTGGCATGATTTCCCCATGACAAAGATTAATGATGATCTTCGCTACCGTGTCGGCATTGACGTCGGCTTGAAATCAATTGGTTTTTGCGCGGTTGAGGTTGATGACAAGGATCAGCCACTGCGCCTGCTGAACTCCATGGTGTTCATTCACGACGCCGGTGTTGACCCGAATGAGAATAAGGCCGCGAAGAGCCGTAAGCTTACTGCGGGCGTCGCGCGGCGAACTCAGCGCGGAACCGCTCAGAATAGGCGCCGTCTTGTGGAACTCGACCGTGTGCTGTCTGAAGTACTGCATTGGCCCCTGCCAAATCTTGAGGATTTTGAGGATCCCTGCGAGCCGTGGCATACCCGCGCAGAGCTTGTCGATCACTACATTGAGGACGAATCCGAGCGCTTGGAAGCACTGTCGATTGCGGTCAGGCACATGGCTCGACATCGTGGGTGGAGGAATCCATATATAAAGGTTGATTCGCTCCTGACTCCGGTGGAGCCCAGCGAATTCCTTCGCGGTCTGAATGAACGTGTCGGTGAGGCGCTGGGGCGCGAGTTTCCTGAGGAAACAACGCCGGGCCAATTGATCAGCGAATATATGAGCGATCCGAAGTACAGGGAAAGTAATGGTATCCGTGGAGACGATGGTATTCTCCAGGGCAAGCTTCACCAATGCGACAATACCGCTGAAATTCGAAAGATCTGCGAAATCCAGAGATTGGACCATGATGTGTTTAAGCTCTTGGTCCGCAAAGTTTTCTTCGCAAAGTCACCTAGGGGGAGCGCCGCGGGACTTGTCGGTCATGATCAACTCCCGGGTCAGGGCAAATTCATCCGTGCAGAGAAAGCGCATCCTGATTTCCAGCTCTTTCGGATTGTTTCAGTACTGACGAATCTGCGTGTTCGTGAGGGAAGAGCTGAGCGTTGTTTGACTCCTCAAGAACTGCAAGGGCTGACAGAGTTCATTATCAGAGTGCAATTGAAGCAACAGGTAACCTGGGCGGACCTTGCGGACAACTTGGGAATTGAGCGCGCTGACCTACGTGGAACAGCGCGGGCATCTTTCGATGGTTCACCCGCCCTGCGTTTCCCACCAACAGATGTCACCACCGAAAAGATCATGGCTTCAAAGGTAAAGTGGCTCAAAGACTGGTGGAAGTCTGCGGATAGTGAGCGACGCGGATTCATGGTCGATGCACTGTCGAATTCGGGAGGTTCGACGGGTGATAACGATATCGATGATGAAGTTGCAGAGCTCCTTGAACACGCGACCGAAGACGAACAGGTAGAACTCGAGAAAATCCAGCTTCCTCAAGGACGAGCGGCCTATTCCTTGGATAGCTTACGCAAGCTCACGGAGCGGATGCTGGCTGAGGGCGTGGACCTACACACTGCACGAAAGCAGCTTTTTAATGTCGATGACGATTGGCGACCAGAACCCGAGCCGATTGAGGCTCCGGTTGGAAACCCCGCAGTTGACCGTGTTCTCAAGCAGGTTGCACGTTGGCTCAATATGGCTACGGATCGCTGGGGTGAACCGGTCGTTATCAACATTGAGCACACGCGTGATGGTTTGGGTTCGGAAAAGGTCGCACGTGAACTGCTGCTTGAGGGGAAGAGGCGCCAGGAGCTCAATCAGAAGAACCTTGTTGAGATCGCTCAGCAGCTTGGAATTCCGGTAAAAGATAAGCGCTCTGCTCTGATTAAGTACGCGGCTATCCAGCGACAGAACTCAATGTGTTTGTATTGCGGAGCAGAGATTGGATTAACCACGGTAGAGATGGACCATATTGTTCCTCGGGCACTCTCTGGATCGACCAATGATCGATCGAATCTGGCAGCTGTCTGCCGTGCCTGTAACCACCAAAAGGGCGCGGTGCCCTTTGCTGTATGGGCGACGTCCGGGGAGGCACATGCGGGTGTATCGCTAGAAGATGCAATCAAACGTGTCGGCATGTGGCAAAGGGGACCCGGAATGAGTCCTAAGCAGCACAAAGCCTTCCAGCGTGAGGTGATTGCACGACTCAAATCACGCACACCAGATGAAGAATTTGATGGTCGTTCGATGGAGTCCGTTGCATGGATGGCGATTGAGCTCCGTACGCGTATTGATGGCTTCTACCGGAAGCTCAAAGCAGAGTCGATCCCAAGCATTGGTATTTATCGCGGTCAGTTGACTGCGGAAGCGCGCAAGGCCTCGGGATTTGAAAATCGCGTCAACCTGATTGGTGGAAAGGGAAAGACGCGTTTCGATCGCAGGCACCATGCGATGGATGCCTTGGTCATTGCGATGATGAACCAGTCTGTTTCGCAGACCTTGGCTTTGCGTGTCAACATGCGGGAATCGCAACGCATCACCGGTCAGGAAGAAACTTGGAAGAACTTCTATGGAAAGCCAGGTCAAGCCAGCGAACGTTTTGAGCAATGGCGTGAAGGAATGCTCCGTGCTGTTGAGCTCTTCAACGTTGCGCTTGTGGAAAACAAGATCCCGTTCCACGAAAACGTACGCCTGCGTGTGGGATCCAGCAAGGCGCACGGCGATAGAATCCGAAAGTTTATTCACGCGAAGCTTGGCGAAGCTCTGTCTGTCGCAATGATTGATCGTGCGGAAACACCTGCGCTGTGGACTGCTTTGACCAGGCTTCCCGACTTTGATTTCAAGGAAGGGCTTCCTGAAGATGACTCGCGAGTGATTTATCTTCATGGTCGAAAGATCACTGCTAATGAGCGTCTGAACTTCTTTGGAACATCTGCTGCTTGCATTAAAGTTCGGAGCGGATATGCAAAGCTCGAAACTTCGCTTCACCATGCCCGAATCTATAGGATCACTGGCCAAAAGACGAGATATGCGATGGTGAGAGTATTTGAGGCGGATCTTCTGCGGATGACGCATGAAGATGTATTTACCGCTCCTCTCAAGGAATCCGCAATTTCCGTGAGAACAGCTGGTTCAACGATTCGGAAGGCTTTGCGCGAGGGGACTGCTACTCAGATTGGGTGGCTTGTCCGAGGAGATGAACTGCTGATTGAAAACTTGCGCCTAGAAGAAGGGGAAGCGGCTGTGTTGTGTGCAAAGTACCCTCAGGCCACCTCTTGGAGTGTAGATGGGTTTGAAGACAATAGGCGTTTGAAACTTAGGCCGTTGTTGCTTTCAACTGAGGGTATTCCTGTTGATGAGGATCCCGTGATTGTCGGCACAATTAAAGACTCATGGCGTGCGTCATTAGACCAGCTTCTTTCCCACGCGAATGTCACCATAGTACGTCGGAATGCATTGGGCGAGATTCGTACAAGAGGATCCTCGCTTCCCACTACAACCAGATTGAGCTGACATGGCAGAACAGTGGCGTGTGATCGATCTCTGTGAGTTTGAGGGGACGCTTCATTCCACACGAGGTGGGATAGAGGTGTGTCCTGAGGGAAAGAAGCCAGTTACTCTTCCCGTTGCAGAGCTTGCGGTAGTCCTTATTGGGATGAAGGTCGATCTCAGCGCCGCTGTTCTGCACCGGCTTGCGGATGCAGATGTTGCGGTTCTCTTCTGTGATTGGAGGGGGATTCCTGAAGGTGGTTGTTATTCCTGGTCGGATCATGGGCGGGTAGCGGCTCGTCATCGGGCTCAGGCTGACATGACTCTTCCTCGAAAGAAAAATGCGTGGGCACGCATCATTAGAGCAAAGATTGAGGGACAGGCAAATGTTCTTCAGAATCTTGGTCGTTCAGGGAGTAGCGAGCTTTTTGCACTCGCGGACCAGGTTCGCTCAGGTGACCCCGACAATATTGAGGCCCGTGCAGCACGTTTTTACTGGTCGCGTGTTCTAGGTGAGGGGCGACAGCCCGGTGCTGGTCAGCTCATTGGTTCGAATGCGTGTCTTGATTATGGATATGCCGTGTTGCGTGGTCACGTGATTCGGGCGGTACTGTCCGCTGGATTAGCTCCGGCGTTAGGTATCTTTCATCGTGGAAGGGGCAACGCTTTCGCGCTTGCAGATGACCTCATCGAACCTTTCCGCCCGGCGATTGATGAAGTTGCTCTGCAATTGTCTCCAACTGCATCTCCTTCAGATAGTGATGTGAAGCGGGTATTGGTTGCCGCGGCTTCACAGAAGTTCGATGCGGATGGTTATGGCATTTCGGCAGTTGCTCAAGATCTTGCGCAGCAATACGGGCGTTATGTTGAAGGAGAAGAAGAACGTCTAAAAGTTCCCTCATGGCAGGGACCTGCATCCACTGATCTGAGTGGTTGAGATGGTTGATGGTCCTATGTGGTGTCTGGTGATGTTTGATTTACCGGTTGAAACAAAAGATCAACGGCGAGAGGCAACTCGTTTCAGGCAAAATTTGCTCGACTGGGGTTTTAGCATGGTTCAGTTTTCTGTCTACGTGAAGTATTGGCCGACCGGAGGCCAGAATCATGCGACTCTTCGGCAGATTCAGTCTCATCTTCCCGAAGGCGGGCAAGTACGAGTGATCGGAATTACGGATCGTCAGTGGGCGACTGGACTTCATTTTGAGCAAGCGAAGAAAAAGAAAACTGAGGGGGCTCCCGAGCAGCTCACTATCTTTTAATTCGCCAGCCGATTCCATTAATAGGGTTCAGAGGTGCAGAGCATAGCGAGAAGCTGCCCGTTCCAATGAGGGTGCTTCATGAGCGCGCATCCTCTTCCTCAACACGCTGAATAGCTTCAAAAACCTTGCCGTACACGCCTTCAGGGAAATCAATCAAATAGAAGTCATAGAAGGGATTCCCTTCTTCGGGCGGAACAATCGGATCAATGTCCGTGACTTGTTCAGGAATCGTATAAATCCCCATGTCGTAATGAACGTACAAGCGGGCGAACTCTTCTAAGGTGATATTCCCTTCTAAGAACTCATCCCCCATACGTTTAACCGTGCACACGCGCTCTAGGTCGAGTCTTTCAAGAACGCGCGGTGCTTGCTCGCGAATCATGTCAGCAACCGCGTGAAAGTCGATCAGTTCCATCCACTCAAAACCATAGGTATCGATCTTTTGACGCGTACCCGTATAGAAGTAATCGAAGTGGGAGAGGAGAGCGTAAAGCTCTTGCTCATCCAGGTTACGCTGCCTGTATTCCTCAACCATTTGGGCGGTTGTTAGCAGGCGATCTAAGCCAAGCTCTGCATACCCCCTGGGCGCAGCTTCTCGCACGATCTTCTCAATCTCATCACGAGACATCGACAGATCAGGGGTCATATATTTCTTCGTCACGATAAGCCACCTTGCCTTCATCGCCAACGGTCTAGAACTGTCGTAGCGTAACTTTATTTCGTAAGTACTTATAACTTTAAGCGAACTACCTCAACTTATAGCAAGTATTTTCTGTGTTGGGAATCAGTTACCAATCCTCTTGATAGACTTCGACGCCCTGGTCGCCGCCAGGCCCCTACGTTGGGAATCAGTTACCAATCCTCTTGATAGACTTCATGGCATCCATCCAGGACGGCGCCTGGCGTTGGGAATCAGTTACCAATCCTCTTGATAGACTTCCAAACCCCGGCCGGCCTCGCATGGAATCGTTGGGAATCAGTTACCAATCCTCTTGATAGACTTCTGGCCGCTTATCAGACTGTCCCGGCGAAGTTGGGAATCAGTTACCAATCCTCTTGATAGACTTCGTCGAAGGCGTCCACACGACGCGCTCCCGTTGGGAATCAGTTACCAATCCTCTTGATAGACTTCCACTGAGGAATTCAACGCATCTTCAGGGGTTGGGAATCAGTTACCAATCCTCTTGATAGACTTCATTCCCGCGAAATCGTGGGGGAACCCACGTTGGGAATCAGTTACCAATCCTCTTGATAGACTTCCTACCTGTGCGCCGGTCTCTACTTTGGAGTTGGGAATCAGTTACCAATCCTCTTGATAGACTTCCCCGCCCCCACACCCATGGAACAATTTTGTTGGGAATCAGTTACCAATCCTCTTGATAGACTTCGAGCTTCGCGCCGTTTGCGATCAGTTCTGTTGGGAATCAGTTACCAATCCTCTTGATAGACTTCAGAGCCAGCGGGGGCCGCTGTGGCCATCGTTGGGAATCAGTTACCAATCCTCTTGATAGACTTCTGCTTTGGAAGTGAAACGATCTTCCTCAGTTGGGAATCAGTTACCAATCCTCTTGATAGACTTCGATTCTTGTTGACTACTCACCCAGCGACGTTGGGAATCAGTTACCAATCCTCTTGATAGACTTCGCATCCAGGGCCGCGTCAACGTCGAAACGTTGGGAATCAGTTACCAATCCTCTTGATAGACTTCGGCTCGGGAGTCTCACCGCCCATGGGGTGTTGGGAATCAGTTACCAATCCTCTTGATAGACTTCCTTCGTTCAGCCTATACTTATGCAGTTCGTTGGGAATCAGTTACCAATCCTCTTGATAGACTTCAAGCCCAGATCCGCGAACTGCTGGCCGAGTTGGGAATCAGTTACCAATCCTCTTGATAGACTTCGGTTCACTCTGACATTGAAGGCCCTATGGTTGGGAATCAGTTACCAATCCTCTTGATAGACTTCAACGCTGGCAACGGCGTTTTCAAGCTCTGTTGGGAATCAGTTACCAATCCTCTTGATAGACTTCTTCAGCGATTGATGGGCACTTCTCCTAGGTTGGGAATCAGTTACCAATCCTCTTGATAGACTTCACTAGAACACCCCACCTACTTGAAGGAGGTTGGGAATCAGTTACCAATCCTCTTGATAGACTTCGGCGCACCGTAGGGCTGCCGATGGTGTAGTTGGGAATCAGTTACCAATCCTCTTGATAGACTTCTGACTTTATTGAAGTATTGAGCGTACTAGTTGGGAATCAGTTACCAATCCTCTTGATAGACTTCCAAAGTGTGAAGGGCAAAGAACCTTTCTGTTGGGAATCAGTTACCAATCCTCTTGATAGACTTCCCCGTCGATGATCGACTGAAGGAGCTGCGGTTGGGAATCAGTTACCAATCCTCTTGATAGACTTCGGCCGTACTCGCAGTCTTACACGCTGTCGTTGGGAATCAGTTACCAATCCTCTTGATAGACTTCCGAGGAGCCAACGGATTCACCGCCGGTCGTTGGGAATCAGTTACCAATCCTCTTGATAGACTTCGACCAGGCGGGCACCGGCAGGCAGGCTCGTTGGGAATCAGTTACCAATCCTCTTGATAGACTTCCTTCTTCCCACCTAGTGCTGTTACCAGTGTTGGGAATCAGTTACCAATCCTCTTGATAGACTTCACATTTCGTCATGTACTCGGTAACCGGCGTTGGGAATCAGTTACCAATCCTCTTGATAGACTTCAAGCGCGCACCGAGGACATGGACGAGGAGTTGGGAATCAGTTACCAATCCTCTTGATAGACTTCGAAACCGATTCCAAAAACGAGGGCGGTTGTTGGGAATCAGTTACCAATCCTCT
>ERZ772910.1230-NODE-1230-length-13266-cov-6.358262_pt1 | contig 13266 bp, 9 predicted proteins | sample MGYA00511357_ERZ772910 | MGnify/ENA primary metagenome ERZ772910 (study PRJEB29015, sample SAMEA2738096) | human oral metagenome | biome: human oral; feature: human-associated habitat; material: saliva | place: China | collected 2193 ... | reverse complement strand
GCAGCATATAACTTCAAAAGAGCTATGAGAGTTCTTTTGTACCTTATAAAAAGAATCAGCATAGAGCTTGTCAGTACAAGCTTTATGCTGAAATATAGTTTTTAAGGGACGACTATTTAAACATAAAACAAATACGAATGAAAGCTCAATCCTATGACCTTTACAATTTGAACTATTCTTGCCGGTCAACAAACGACGAAACGAGAATAATATCCACACAAAGGTCTCACAACTTTTAGCGGAATTCTCTCCTATCCGGCTCACGTGCTATTATGGCCTACTCGCCCCTCGCACGCCACCAATGCTAATCCGCAAAAAAAGGCGACCGTCTTATTTTCGCTACCCCTTACAAAGGGTTTGCAAGAATAAGACGGCCGCCTTTAGTCCATTGAATCAGCGCTCAGTCCTTATCTGCTGCCATTGCAGCAGCTCTCTCTGCCTGAACACGGGCATATTCTTCAGCATCAGCTACGACAAGGTTGGAGAATTCTCGGAGACCTGTGCCGGCTGGGATTAAGTGGCCGCAGATCACGTTTTCCTTCATACCTTCCAAATAATCTATCTTTCCGCTGATTGCAGCCTCGTTTAAGACTTTTGTCGTCTCCTGGAAGGAAGCTGCCGACATAAAGCTCTTGGTCTGCAACGCTGCACGGGTAATACCTTGCAAGATCTGCGTAGACGTAGCCGGCACGGCATCGCGCACCTTCACCAACTTAAGATCGAGACGCTTGAGGCGAGAATTTTCATCGCGGAGCTTGCGCGCCGTAATGATCATACCCTTCTTCATCATCTCGCTATCGCCGGCATCTACTACGACTTTCTTACTCCAAATACGGTCATTTTCCTCAGCAAAATCGAGTTTGTCGACCACTTGCAACTCCAAGAAGCGTGTATCTCCCGGGTCGTTGATCTGCACCTTGCGCATCATCTGACGAACGATGACTTCAAAATGCTTATCGTTGATCTTCACGCCCTGTAGACGATAGACGTCTTGTATCTCGTTAACAATATATTCTTGCACTGCGGTCGGACCCTTGATAGCCAAAATGTCGGCCGGCGTGATCGAACCGTCACTGAGTGCTTCACCTGCACGAACGTAGTCGTTTTCCTGTACCAAAATCTGCTTAGACAGCGGCACGAGGTAGGCTTTAACCTCTCCGAGTTTGGACGTAATGATGATCTCACGGTTACCACGCTTAATCGTGCCCATCTTCACCTCGCCATCAATTTCAGAAACGACAGCAGGGTTAGACGGATTGCGCGCTTCAAAGAGTTCCGTAACACGCGGCAGACCACCGGTAATATCACCGGCCTTACCTACGGCACGCGGAATCTTCACCAAGACATCACCGGCTTTCAACTCTTCGCCATCTTCTACGGCCAAGTGACCATTGATGGGGAAGTTGTAAGAACGAATGATGTTGCCTTTCTCATCCAAAATATCCGCTGAAGGAATGCGGTTTCGCTCCTTAGCTTCTATAATGATGCGCTCACGAAGACCTGTAGCTTCATCTTCTTCGATGCGATACGTAACACCTTCAATCACATCATTGAAATGGATCCGACCTGCCAACTCCGTAACGATAACGGCATTAAACGGATCCCACTTGGCCACCATCGTACCCTTCTCAATTTTCTCTTTATCGTTTACAAACAACTGTGCGCCATAGGGGATATTCTGCGAAGATAAGATGATACCGGTATTGATGTCGATAAAATGCACTTCAGCCAAACGACCGACAACGACTTTGCCGGCAGCGCCGTCGTCGTTGATAATGTCGACCGTACGCATTTCTTCAAATTCGACGCGGCAGTCTTGCTTAGAAATAATAGAGGCATTAGCTGCAGCATTAGAAGCAATACCACCGGCGTGGAAAGTACGGAGCGTTAACTGCGTACCCGGCTCACCAATAGACTGAGCTGCGATGACACCAACAGCTTCTCCTTTCTGAACCATACGAGAGGTAGCTAAGTTGCGACCATAACACTTCTGGCAAACGCCGTGCTTGCTCTCACAAGTAAGAACGGAGCGAATTTCTACACTCTCTATTGGCGAAGCCTCAATCTCAGCAGCAATCGGCTCGGTAATTTCTTCACCGGCAGCAACAATGAGGCGACCCGTCATCGGATGAATAATATCGTGAACAGATACGCGACCCAAGATACGCTCACTCAGTGATGAGATCACTTCATCGCCATCTTTAAGGGCAGCGCAAACGAGTCCACGCAAAGTGCCGCAATCTTCTTCGGTAATGATCACATCGTGAGACACATCGACCAAACGACGCGTCAGATAACCGGCATCGGCCGTTTTCAAAGCTGTATCGGCCAAACCTTTACGTGCACCGTGAGTAGAGATGAAGTACTCCAATACGCTCATACCTTCCTTGAAGTTGGAGAGAATCGGGTTTTCAATAATCTGTGCACCTTCTGCACCGGCTTTCTGCGGTTTAGCCATCAAACCACGCATACCGGCCAACTGCGCAATCTGATCAGCAGAACCACGAGCACCAGAATCCAACATCATAAATACGGCGTTGAAACCTTGATCAGCTTCGGTCATCTGCTTCATCAGGGTACGCTTCAAATTGGTATTGGCATGCGTCCAGGTGTCGATAACTTGGTTGTAACGCTCATTATCGGTGATGAAACCCATATTATAATTGGCCATGATCTGGTCTATCTCCTCGTTACCCTTCGCTACGATGTCTTGCTTCTCTTGTGGGATAATGATATCATCTAAGTTGAAAGAAAGGCCACCTTCATAGGATTTGCGATAGCCTAAGTTTTTGATACCATCCAAGAACTCGCACGCACGTGCCATACCTACGGTTTTGATGACGCGAGCAATAATGTCGCGCAAAGACTTCTTGGAGATAATACCATTGAAATAGCCCACTTCTTTCGGAATAATCTCATTGACAATTACACGACCTACAGAAGTCTCAAGCATTCGCTTAACCAACGTGCCATTCTCATCAAGATCGTCTACAATAACCTTGATCGGAGCATGAACTTCTACGCGGCGCTCATTGTAAGCGATAATAGCTTCTTCAGGGCCATAGAAGGTTAAGCCCTCGCCCTTAGTACCCTTGCGCAGTTTGGTAATATAATAGAGGCCCAACACCATATCCTGAGAAGGAACGGTAATCGGCGCTCCATTTGCAGGATTGAGGATATTATGGCTCTGAAGCATCAAAATCTGTGCTTCAATAATAGCTTCATTGCTCAGCGGAAGGTGAACAGCCATCTGGTCGCCGTCGAAGTCGGCATTAAATGCGGTACAAGCCAAAGGGTGCAACTGAATTGCCTTACCTTCAATCAACTTCGGCTGAAAAGCTTGGATACCGAGACGGTGCAAGGTCGGAGCACGGTTAAGCAGAACGGGGTGACCTTTCATGACAAATTCGAGAATGTCCCAAATAATGGCATCGCGACGGTCTACGATCTTCTTCGCGCTCTTTACGGTCTTTACAATACCGCGCTCAATCAAGCGACGAATAATAAATGGTTTATAGAGTTCGGCAGCCATTAACTTCGGAAGACCGCACTCACCCATCTTCAACTCCGGACCTACGACGATAACTGAACGTGCTGAATAGTCAACACGCTTACCGAGCAGGTTCTGGCGGAAACGTCCTTGTTTACCCTTCAAGGCATCAGACAAAGACTTCAACGGACGATTGCTATCGCTCTTTACAGCTGAAGACTTGCGAGAATTATCAAAGAGGCTGTCAACAGCTTCCTGCAACATACGCTTCTCATTGCGAAGGATCACTTCGGGAGCCTTAATTTCCAATAAGCGTTTCAAGCGGTTGTTGCGGATCAACACGCGACGATAGAGGTCGTTTAAGTCGGAAGTGGCAAAGCGTCCACCATCAAGAGGCACAAGCGGACGAAGATCTGGCGGAATAACGGGCAGAATCTTCATAATCATCCACTCGGGCTTATTGCGCTCCTTGCTTGCCCGGAAGGACTCTACAACCTGAAGGCGCTTCAAGGCCTCGTTCTTACGTTGCGCAGAACGATCAGAATTAGCACGATCGCGAAGATCATAGCTCAACTGGTCAAGGTCAATGCGCTGAAGCATATCCAAAACAGCTTCTGCACCCATCTTTGCAATAAACTTATTGGGGTCAGAATCGTCAAGATATTGATTCTCTTTAGGCAATTTACGCAACAACTCAAGATACTCATCTTCAGTGAGGAGTTGGTTAACCTCTACTTCTTCACCCAAAACGCCCGGCTGGATAACAACATAACGCTCATAATATATAATAGTATCGAGCTTCTTCGTTGGGAGTCCTAAAAGATAACCGATCTTATTGGGCAAAGAACGGAAGTACCAAATGTGTACGACAGGAACGACCAATGCAATATGGCCGGCACGCTCACGTCTTACTTTTTTCTCTGTAACTTCAACACCGCAACGATCGCAAACAATACCTTTATAGCGAATACGCTTGTATTTACCGCAATGACACTCGTAGTCTTTTGTCGGTCCAAAAATACGCTCGCAGAAGAGTCCGTCACGCTCAGGCTTGTAGGTGCGGTAGTTGATCGTCTCAGGCTTGAGCACTTCACCATAAGAATTAGCTAAAATCTCCTCTGGAGAAGCTAAGCCAATCGTGATTTTCGTAAAGTTGCTCTTTATCTTATTATCTCTTTTAAAAGCCATTTTTTTTGAATTTAGTCGTTAATCCAGCGTAATACTCAAACCTAACCCACGCAACTCGTGCAGCAAGACATTAAGCGATTCAGGAATGCCCGGAGTAGGCATCGTCTCTCCCTTAACGACGGCTTCATAAGCTTTTGCGCGGCCGGTAACATCATCTGACTTAATAGTCAAAATCTCTTGTAGGACGTGAGATGCGCCAAAGGCCTCAATAGCCCAAACCTCCATCTCACCAAAACGCTGACCACCAAACTGAGCTTTACCTCCAAGAGGTTGCTGTGTAATCAGAGAATATGGACCAATGCTACGGGCGTGCATCTTATCTTCAACCATATGGCCGAGCTTCAGCATATAGGTAACACCTACAGTAGCCTTTTGGTCAAATGGTTCACCGGTTCCACCGTCAAAAAGCTGCTCTGCGCAATAGCGAGGCAAGCCGGCTTTGTCAGTCCATGCGCAAAGTTCATCCAACTTTGCACCATCGAAGATCGGAGTTGCAAACTTCACACCTAAGCGCTTACCTGCTGCACCAAGAATAGCCTCAAAGATCTGTCCTAAATTCATACGAGAAGGCACACCTAGCGGGTTCAAGACAATGTCTACAGGACGACCATCAGCCAAGAACGGCATATCTTCTTGACGAACAATCTTTGACACAATACCCTTATTACCGTGGCGACCGGCCATCTTATCTCCGACACCGATCTTGCGCTTCTTAGCAATATAGACTTTGGCTTGCTGAATAATACCTGAAGGAAGTTCGTCGCCAATCGTAATGGCAAACTTACGACGCTTCAAGACAGCATCCATCTTATTATACTTCTTCAAATAGTTGAGCACCAAGCTGCGGATCAAGAGATTGGTATGCTCATCATTCGTCCAATCATTCAATTGCAAAGACGTGTAGCTTAACGAGTCAAGCAGAGACTTCGAGAATTTTGTGCCTTTTGCAATAATCTCCGTACCAATAGTATCTTTAACGCCTAAAGACGTTTTTCCTTTTGTCAACACCAGTAATTTATCAATCATTGTAGACTTCAACACTGATGTTTCCTTGTCAAATTGCTCATCGAGTTCTAATAGGGTTGACTTATCTGCAGCCTTAGAAGAACGACTCTTTTGCGCCTTAGAATATAAGCGGCGATCAATTACCACACCAGACAAAGAGGGATTTGCTTTAAGAGATGCATCTTTTACATCACCAGCCTTATCGCCAAAGATCGCACGCAACAATTTCTCTTCAGGCGTAGGATCACTCTCACCTTTAGGTGTAATCTTACCAATTAAGATATCACCAGGAACTACGCGAGCACCAATTCGAATAATACCATTTTCATCCAAGTCTTTCGTAGCTTCTTCACTGACGTTGGGGATGTCATTGGTTAACTCTTCAACGCCTCGCTTAGTTTCACGAACATCTAAAGAGAATTCGTCTACGTGAACAGACGTCAAAATATCATCGCGAACCATGCGCTCATTAAGCACGATCGCATCCTCATAGTTGTACCCTTTCCAAGGCATATAAGCCACAAGAAGATTACGGCCAAGCGCCAACTCGCCACCCTCCGTAGCATAGCCTTCTGTAAGGATATCTCCTTTTTTAACACGTTGCCCCTTTTCACAAATCGGTCTTAAGTCAAAGACCATGTTTTGGTTCGTGCGGCGGAATTTGGGGATGCGATATTCTTTAAGAGCAGACTCGAAGCTTACAAACTCTTCGTCTTCTGTACGATCATATAATACACGAATTGTCGTTGCGTCCACAAAATCGACAACGCCATCACCCTCAGCACTAATCATCGTGCGAGAGTCGATACAAACTTGTCTTTCGATACCAGTACCTACAATAGGAGCTTCAGAACGAATCAATGGTACAGCTTGGCGCATCATGTTAGATCCCATCAATGCGCGGTGAGCATCATCGTGTTCCAAGAAAGGGATCAGGCCGGCAGCAATAGACGCAATTTGCTGAGGAGCAACGTCCATCAACTCAACTTGTTCCGGCGAAACAACAGGATAGTCAGCATCTTGACGACACTTAACCTTAGAAAGAATAAACGTACCATCTGCATTCAAGGGCGCATTACCTTGTCCAATGATCTTATCTTCCTCTTCTTCGGCACTCAAATAGACAACGTCATTATTATCTAGATCTACCTTAGAATTTTCGACTTTACGATAGGGAGTCTCAATAAAACCAAGGCTATCAATCTTTGCATATACACACAAAGAAGAGATCAAACCAATATTCGGACCTTCAGGAGATTCAATAGGACAAAGACGACCATAGTGAGTATAGTGTACGTCACGAACCTCGAAACCTGCACGCTCACGCGACAAACCGCCGGGACCTAAGGCCGAGAGACGACGTTTGTGCGTAACCTCTGACAGCGGGTTAGTTTGGTCCATAAATTGAGACAAAGCATTTGTCCCAAAGAAAGAATTTATAACTGAAGAAATAGTCTTTGCGTTAATTAAGTCAGTAGGTGTAAACACCTCATTGTCTCGCACATTCATTCGCTCACGAATTGTACGAGTCATACGAGCTAAACCTACAGAGAACTGATTAGCTAATTGTTCTCCAACAGTTCTTACTCTTCGGTTGCTCAAGTGGTCAATATCATCAACTGAAGCCTTAGAGTTGATGAGTTCGATAAGATACTTGATAATTTCGATGATATCTTCTCTCGTCAACACGCGGGTATCTCCATCTGTTGATAAGCCCAACTTGCGATTCATACGGTAACGTCCGACTTCGCCTAAATCATAACGCTTTTCAGAGAAGAACAGGTTATTAATAACCTCGCGTGCACTCGCATCATCTGCAGGGTCTGCATTTCGCAACAAACGATAAATGTAGTTGACGGCCTCCTTCTCTGAGTTACACGGATCCTTCTGGAACGTATTGAAAATAATCGAGTAGTCGATACCCATTGAAGAGTCTAAATGCACTTCTATCGTCTTCGACCCACTATTAAGAATTTCCTCAACGTTGTCGACTGTGATCTCAGTTTCTCGCTCAAGGATAACTTCTGTACGCTCAATAGAAACGACTTCGCCCGTCTCTTCATCTACAAAATCTTCTACCCACGTTTTCAAAACACGCGCAGCCAATTTACGACCAGTGTATTTTTTCAAATTAGCTTTGGTCACTTTAACCTCTTCAGAAAGGCCAAAGATTTGAAGAATGTCTTTATCCTTTTCAAAGCCAATAGCACGCAACAAAGTCGTAACGGGAAGTTTCTTCTTACGATCAATGTATGCATACATTACATTGTTGATATCCGTAGCAAACTCAATCCAAGAACCCTTGAATGGAATGATACGCGCGCTATATAATTGCGTTCCATTCGCATGAATGCTAGAGCCAAAGAAAACGCCTGGGGAGCGATGCAACTGAGATACTACAACGCGCTCAGCTCCATTAATTACGAATGTACCATTCTCTGTCATATAAGGGATAGGTCCCAAAAAGACATCTTGTACGACAGTATCAAAATCTTCATGATCAGGATCAGTACAATAGAGTTTCAACTTTGCCTTGAGGGGAACACTATAAGTCAAGCCTCTTTCCAAACACTCTTCTACAGAATAGCGAGGAGCGTCAATGTAGTAGTCAAGAAACTCCAGGACAAAGTTGTTTCGTGTGTCTGCGATTGGGAAATTTTCTGCAAACACCTTGTACAATCCGTCATTCTTTCTCTGTTCAGCCGGCGTATCCAACTGAAGGAAATCCTTAAATGATTTCAATTGAACATCGAGGAAATCCGGATAGGGCATCGGATTATGAACAGATGCAAAATTAACTCGGTTATTAATTACTTGGGACATTCGTTATGTATTAATGAAGGCTGCAACAATGCATCAAGAGCAACCCTGAGTAATCGGAATATTTATAGATGCAAAAAGGTTAAGAACCCCCTACCAGAGGATTCTTAACCGTAACTCTTTATAGAGTCGTAGAGAAATTATGCAATCTCTACTTCAGCGCCAGCTTCTTCAAGAACCTTCTTGAGAGATTCTGCTTCTTCTTTTGCAACGCCTTCCTTCAACTTACTAGGAACGCCGTCTACAAGATCTTTAGCTTCCTTCAAGCCAAGGCCACAATTTTCTTTCACAGCCTTAACAACTTGAAGCTTTGCAGAACCTGCAGCCTTGAGAATAACGTCGAATGCCGACTTCTCTTCAGCTGCAGCTGCACCAGCAGCAGGACCAGCAGCAACAGCAACAGCTGCAGCAGCGGGTTCTATACCATACTCGTCCTTGAGGACAGTTGCTAACTCATTAACTTCTTTTACTGTCAAATTTACCAATTCTTCAGCAATAGCTTTAATATCTGCCATTTCAAATATAATTTTATTGTTTCTACTTTGTAAGGGTGGAGAGATTATCTAGACTTATTCAGGACGCTCTCCTAATGTCTTGAGTACACCGTGAATTGTTTGGCCAGCTGATTGAAGTGAACCAATAACATTCTTCGCAGGAGATTGCAATAGAGAAACCACCTCAGCGATGAGTTCGGCTTTACTCTTAATTGCACACAGCGTTTCAAGATTTTCAGCACCTACATAGAATTCTTCTTCTACGTAAGCAGCCTTGAGTGAGGGTATGCCTTCTTTACCAACCTCTTTGATCAATTTGGCCGGAACATTTGCAGTATCGCATAAGAATAATGCAGTTGTACCTTTCAGTGTATCATAGAGAGGAGAGTAGTCTTTTTCTGACGCTTCAAAAGCCTTGTGGAGCAAAGTATTTTTCACTACAACCATTTTGATCTGTGAACCGAAACACTTTCTACGCAAGCTACTTGTTGCTTCAGCATTGAGGCCAGTTACATCTACTAAATAGAGATGTGTATATTCCTTGATGTATTCACCGAGTTGTTCGATGATTCTGCTTTTATCTTCCTTTCTCATATCATTTACTATTAAGCCTCCTCTATTGATTTAGGATCAATCTTGATCCCCTGACTCATAGTAGAGGAAAGATAAATGCTCTTAACATAAGTACCTTTAGAAGAAGAAGGTTTGAGCTTAATGATCGTGGATATAAACTCTTTAGCATTACCAAAGATTTGATCAGGTGCAAATGAAACCTTACCGATTGAAGCGTGTACAATACCCGTCTTGTCAACCTTAAAGTCAATCTTACCTTGCTTCACCTCCTTGATAGCCTTCTCAACGTCCATTGTTACCGTTCCGCTTTTGGGGTTAGGCATCAAACCACGCGGACCAAGCACGCGACCAAGAGCACCGATTTTACCCATGATAGCGGGCATTGTAATAATGACGTCAATGTCAGTCCAACCACCTTTAATTTTCTCGATATATTCATCGAGACCTACATAATCAGCGCCTGCAGCCTTTGCAGCCTCCTCCTTATCAGGAGTGCAGAGGCAAAGAACGCGAACTGTCTTACCGGTTCCGTTAGGGAGAGAAACGACACCACGAACCATCTGGTTTGCCTTACGAGGATCTACCCCGAGACGCACATCAATATCAACAGAAGCATCAAACTTCGTCGTCGTGATCTCTTTCACCAAAGAACTTGCTTCCTTGAGTGTATAAGCCTTCCCCGCTTCAACTTTACCAGCTACAATCTTCTGATTTTTTGTCAGTTTGCTCATTGTTGTTTAAAATTGAAGTTAGTTATTTCCGGGGAATTCACCTTTAACAGTGATACCCATACTGCGTGCAGTACCTGCAATCAGGCGCATTGCACTTTCGATTGTAAAACAATTCAAGTCCGGCATTTTATCCTCAGCGATGGCACGCACTTGTTCCCAAGTAACAGCAGCCACTTTCTGACGATTAGGCTGGGCAGAACCGCTTTTCTTTTTGGCGGCTTCCAACAATTGAACGGCAGCAGGAGGAGTCTTTACCTCAAAGGTAAAAGATTTGTCATTAAAGTAAGTAATGACAACCGGAAGTACCTTACCGGCCTTATCCTGTGTTCTGGCGTTGAACTGCTTGCAGAAATCCATAATATTGATACCCTTAGAACCCAAAGCAGGTCCTACGGGAGGAGACGGATTCGCTGCACCACCTTTAATCTGTAATTTGATTAATCCAGCAACTTCTTTTGCCATTGTTTGTATTATTAATTGATTATCGTGAGGAGGAAAAAGACTAGCGTAACAACAAACCTTATTCCTTCTCTACGTGCATAAAACCTAAATCAAGACCCGTACTACGGCCGAAGACTTTTACTGTAACAGTAACTTTCTTCTTCTCATCGTCGATCTTTTCAACCGTACCAGAGAAACCGCTGAACGGACCTTCCGTAACCTTCACCGAGTCGCCAATAACAAACGGCACAGTAAGTGCCTCATTAACGTCCGGTTCTTCATCAGCCTTACCGAGAATACGATTCACTTCTGATTCGCGCAACGGTGTCGGGTCGTTCGTATCCGGCAAAAAGCCCAAAACATTGGGCGTATTGCGAAGCATGTGCGTAATCTCGCCCACCAATTTTGCTTCCACTAATACATAGCCGGGTAAATAATTGCGCTCTTTTACAGTACGCTTTCCATTGTGGACTTGCACGATCTTTTCAGTTGGCACGAGAACTTGGGAGACATTGCCCTGAAAAGCATTTAGCTTTATTTCAGCATCAATATACTCCTTAACCTTGTTCTCTTTACCGCTGATAGCTCGTAACACGTACCACGCCATTTCAATTCCAGCCATTTTCGTAAGAAATTAAACAGTGGGGTAGATGAACTTCATCAAGTAGTCAAACGCCGTGTCCATTACAAACACCATTAACGCAATCACAATGGAAGCAACAAGAACGACAATTGCAGTATGAGTTAACTCCCGACGCGTTGGCCACGTGGTTTTATATGCGAGTTCTTCGTAAGATTCTTTACAATATGTAATTATACCCTTGAACATAGAGTAGCTATTCTTTAAGCACGGGAAGAGAGGCTCGAACTCCCGACACCTGGTTTTGGAGACCAGTGCTCTACCAACTGAGCTATTCCCGTAAGAATGAGCCTCGCCATAAAAGGCGAGCGCTCATTACTGATTCTTTATAGAGATAGGTTTCGTCTACTTAAAGACGAGAAGCCTATTAATCGTCAAGGATCTCAGTGATCTGACCAGAACCTACCGTACGGCCGCCTTCACGGATTGCGAAGCGAAGACCTACGTTCAATGCTACCGGATAGATCAATTCTACAGAAATCTCAACATTATCGCCAGGCATAACCATTTCTACGCCTTCAGGGAGGTGAATTTCACCCGTGCAGTCCATCGTACGGAGATAGAACTGAGGACGATATTTGTTGCCGAACGGAGTATGACGGCCACCTTCTTCCTTCTTCAATACGTAGATAGAAGCCTTAAACTTAGAGTGAGGTTTGATAGTTCCCGGGTGCGTGATAACCATACCGCGCTTGATTTCGTCTTTTTCGATACCACGAAGAAGAAGACCTACATTATCGCCAGCTTCACCTGTATCCAAAATCTTACGGAACATCTCAACGCCAGTTACAACTGACTTCTTGTCTTCACCAAGACCGAGGATCTGAACTTCGTCGCTCACCTTAACCACACCGGTTTCGATACGGCCGGTAGCAACAGTACCACGACCCGTGATAGAGAACACGTCCTCAACAGGCATCAAGAAAGGCTTCTCAACGTCGCGAACAGGTTCTTCAATCCAAGTATCAACAGCATTCATCAATTCGATAACGCTATCCTCCCACTTAGCAACACCGTTCAACGCACCGAGTGCAGAACCGCGAATGATAGGAGTATCGCCTTCATAGTCGTATTCTTCGAGCAATTCACGAACCTCCATTTCAACGAGTTCGATCAACTCTTCATCCTCAACCATGTCACACTTGTTCAAGAAGACAACAAGACGAGGAACGTTTACCTGACGAGCAAGAAGGATGTGCTCACGCGTTTGAGGCATCGGACCATCCGTAGCAGCAACTACAAGAATAGCACCGTCCATCTGAGCAGCACCCGTTACCATGTTCTTCACATAGTCGGCGTGACCCGGACAGTCTACGTGTGCATAGTGACGTTTTTCTGTTTCATATTCAACGTGTGACGTATTAATCGTAATACCACGCTCTTTTTCCTCAGGAGCATTATCAATCTGATCGAAAGATTTGATCTCGTCAGATTTAGAAAAACCCCTCTCAGCGAGTACCTTTGTAATGGCTGCCGTCAAGGTCGTCTTACCGTGATCGACGTGACCAATCGTACCGATGTTTACGTGCGGTTTGGTCCGCTCAAATTTTTCTTTAGCCATAGCTGTATTTATTTAAAATATGAATGTTCGTTATTTTGAGTAAGCAAGGAACCCAAGGAAAGACTTTCCCTGCGCGCCATACATTTTCAAGCCGAGCAGAGCTGTAACCGAGATTTGAACTCGGGACCTCTTCCTTACCAAGGAAGTGCTCTACCGCTGAGCTATTACAGCAAGAGTGAGCGGAAAACGGGACTCAAACCCGCGACCCCCAGCTTGGAAGGCTAGTGCTCTATCAACTGAGCTATTTCCGCAAATTACATTTTCTGAAGTGGGTAGTGATGGATTCGAACCACCGAAGCTAGAAGCAGCAGATTTACAGTCTG
>ERZ772910.1224-NODE-1224-length-13289-cov-2.777694_pt1 | contig 13289 bp, 12 predicted proteins | sample MGYA00511357_ERZ772910 | MGnify/ENA primary metagenome ERZ772910 (study PRJEB29015, sample SAMEA2738096) | human oral metagenome | biome: human oral; feature: human-associated habitat; material: saliva | place: China | collected 2193 ... | reverse complement strand
ATTTTTTTATTACTGACAGCTTTGAATCAAATGATAAAGGAATCTGTCAGCTCACCTTTCTCATAGAAAATACATACTTTAATGAAAATTTACTGACAGAAAAGTTGAAATATGCTATAATTAGACTTCAAGGTTCAAAGATTTACTGACAAAATAATCAGTAGCTCTCTCCTAAAATTTGGGGGCGTTACGGATTCGACAGGCATTGTCGCGCATGAACTGCAACTGCTGAGGGATCAGGATAATCATCCGCAGATAAATATAACTGCTAAAAATAATACACAAACTTACGCAATGGCAGCCTAAACAGCACCATGCGTGCCTGATTTTTGCTCACTGATGGCAACTTGACGGCCTAAACTTTTTGTCAGATACGTTGTTGTGGAGGCTTGACGCAGCAAAAGAGATTTAAAGCCCCGCAAAATGTCGCTGTTTGAGACTGGCTTTGGCATTTTGTTAAATTTGAGAAAGTCCTATGGTTGTAGACGTTGATGTAGCAAGGTGTTTGGACAGGGGTTCGACTCCCCTCGCCTCCATTGAATGGATTTTATAGAATCCTATAGTATTAGAAATCGCTCAACAGAGCGGTTTTTCTTTTCTCTAATCCGATATGATACGATACAATCTGATAAAAGGGAGGTGGAAAATAAAAAAACGGTTTATATACACTGGTTAAAAATCAATATAATCGGAAAATTATTGTCCTTTTTTTATCTTTAGAAAATTTAGTAATGTGAGTTTAAATGTTCACTGTAGTTTTTAAATTCTCATAGCTTAGGCGATATTAAACTTATTTTAAACTCATGCCAGATTCAATAAGTAAGCTTGCTTGGGTATGTCTTAATGCGTGAATACTAATAAGTGCAATATATTTAGCTGTAGTTATCTCTGAAAGCCATTTTCGGATCAAAAATTTGTTTTGATTTAGGTTATGTTATTGCAAATTTAAAAAGATTCTACAATTTTTCTTCACCAAGAACAGCATTTCAAATTCTAATTTACTCTATATTGGTCAAATCTTACAAATATTATGAATTAAGTTTGATTTTTGTTTAGTAATTTTTTTATTACACTTGTATAAATCGATTTTTGGTATATTAAGATAATTATTCATTCTATGAATTAGATAAGTTGGGCTATTAAGCAGTTTTTGGGGGTATAGTTTTTTTATATAACTAAAAAATACAGTTTTTTTAATAATTGGTATTGCTAAAATGTAATGCATATGCTACAATACTTTTTGTGTGTAAATTTTGAAAAAAAGAGGAAACTTTAAAAATGAAAATCAAAAAGATTATCATTGCAGCAGCAACATTTGCTATTGTATTTAGCGCAACTATCGGTGTTAAAACATTAGCAGACAATTATTGGACTGGACATGGAGAAATTCAGACCATTAACAATAACATCGATACACTTTCAAATCGAGTTAAGACAAAAAATCAAACAATTTCTGATTTAAATAATACAATTGCAAACTTAAAAAGTTCAGTTGATTCTCAAAATTCACAAGTAAGTGCACTTCAAGCTCAGTTAGCACAAGCAAATGTGGATAAACAAAATGAAATTCAAACTAAGATTAATGAAATCAATGCTAAAATTGCAGAAGGCAATCAAAAAGTAGCCGATAAACAAAAAGAAGTTGATTCAGCAAATCAAACAATTGCCCAATTAAATCAACAACTTAATGATTTGCGTCAACAGTCCAGTCAAAGTAATGACCAAGCTTTACGTGAGGTACAAGATACTAGAGCAAAGTCAGACCAAGCTGTTAAAGATGCACAATAAAACATATAATTAAAGCCCTGACATAGTGATTTGACCCCTAATAAATAGACTTAAAAGTCTAGTTATTAGAGGTATATCACTATGTTAGGGTTATTTTTAAAAATTTATATTGACTTAGGATTATTTCTATAGGTTGGCTATTATTTTACATTTTCAGTTGGATGATTCGTTCCTTTCCAGTCCTCCAATGCGTAGCTAAATTCATAGGATTCTAATCCTTCTGATAGAAGAATCAATAACGCTTATTACTAATGTAGTCCTAGCTGTCAAATCATATACACATAAATTTTATTCTTACCAAGTTGTTTTACATGATTTTGCAAATCTTTAGATAGGTAAATAAATTTATTTAAACGATAAAACTGTCAGAAAATATAAGTAGAGTAACGATGAAAATTGAGTAGAAATTTTAATAATTGTTGCTATTATAGCTATTCAAACATTTTGTGGAGATATTGGAAATAAACATCTGGTTCTATCCTTCCTATAATATTTCTGAGCTTTTAGCTTTCTTTTTATAGGAGTGGACATTAGGATTTAATTTTAAAGATATATTTATGTCATTCCTAGTTTTTTTGTACTTGTTACGATTTATGAAAGCGGAAAAGAGGCAAAAAAGAATAAGATAGAAAAGAGTCGGAGAAGATTACAGCAAAAGATGTTTCGAATAAAAAATAGTAGTTGGTATTCAATCCCGACTTCGGTCAGGGCTTTAACAATTGTCGATGTCCTTACTATAATAAAATATATTAGCAATGCTTCATCATCAATTTGTATTTGTTTATTTCCATGTAACCACTATGATACTCCAGACCAGATTAAAGCAGTTATAAAAGCATAAAAAATGAAATTATGTAACTCCATCTGTCGAGTTAATTTAGTTAGTTTAAGTTAATTTTTTATAGGAATCACCCTCGCTTCGTCGGGTATTTCTTTTTATCAAAAAACCTACTAGTTGTGGACTAGTAGGTTAATCTAAATGGGTAATTATGGCAAAGTACTTCAGAGTATATAATGAAGGAGGTGGGATTTGAACCCACTAAATATTAATATTCTCCCAACCATTTTCGGGTTTCCTTCTTAATTGATAATTTAAGAATACCAATAAATGATAACGGTGTCAAAAGAAATGCATTGTGTAAAAATTTAGAAGAAAAGAAGACTATAAATTCAAAAATAGATGATTCATTTTATAATTTTCACGCTAATTATTTCGAAAATACTTTAACCATCATTGAGCTGTTGTTATTGCTTCGAGTATTTGATGTCCATTGATATTTTCTTTTTATCAATTAATAATTTGTTAACGAATATTATTGCTTACGACAAAATAAATGGAAATACTAACAAGGGTCATATCATTTTTATGCGAGTGATATTGATATAATAGATAGAAATGCCTCAGACAGGATGACGTTTTTATAGGTTGACAAAAATAGGTTACTATAGTATAATTTAATCGTTTACATAAATGCTGTAAAGTCCTCACAGTCCTATCAGTTCTTTACAAGGATGAGCTTCGGTTGGCTCTTCCCATTTATTCATATTAGCCACTCTTCGGAGTGGTTTTTTTAATTCTCTGAATTAAATGTAACCAAAAAAAGGAAGTGGAGCGTCATTTTGAAAAAGGTTTATTTTTTTTGGACAGGGAATTCTTATCATTCTCAGATGGCAGAAGGCTATGGGTATAAATTTCTAAAAGATGGGAAGTTCATTCTGTGAGGATAGAAACTCATGGATTTAACTCTCGTGCAGTCCAGGTGATGGCTGAGGATGATGTAGATCTCTCTCTAACCATTAATCAGATTTAATTGATGTGAAGTGTTTTAATGAGAGTGATTTAATTAATGCTCTTTGTAGAGATGCTTTGGATAAACGTCTGATGATTCCTGAATGAACATTGTGTTTCAGAAGATCAAGCTAGTGCTCTAGGAACAGAAGCAGTAATTTTGTCTGAATTTGGAAAAACAAGAGATTTAATAAAGAACAAGTTAAAATGATTCAAAAGTGATTTGTTTCATCTATAAAAAAACGGGAAATGAAGTATAAAATCGGACAATTATTGAGTTTATTAGATGCGACATATAAAGGAATTATCGGTACGGTAATCATTGAAAATAAAGCATGAAACTTAGTTAGAACTAATGGAAGTTAACAATCATATCTCAAAGAAGAAGAACTTAAAGAGTACAAAAAATAAATAAGTTATTCCTGATTTTTATCAGGGATTTTTTGTTGCTCTTTTTTCATAAAATATTTTGTTTATCGCTTTCATTTTTTTAGTGTTAGTATTATAATAAAATTATAAGAATAGGTGGAGGTTTTATTATGGCGAAACAGTATAAAAAAATATTGGTCCCTGTTGACGGCTCTGACCAAGCTTATAATGCAGTTCGAGAAGGAGTTATGCTAGCTCAGTGGTCCGAAGCAGAATTAATAGTGTTGACTGTTAAAGATTTGGTGCGATATTATGGTATTGCAAACTATGGTATAGTTGAAACACCAGGCTTGGATCAATTGGCAAGTGATATTTTACTTAAAGTAGGCTCTATTATTCCAGCTGAGTTTAATTTTAAAACTCAAATTTTATCAGGTTCTCCAAAGCGAGAAATCGTTCAGTACGCTAAAGATAATGATATTGATTTGATTGTTATGGGAGCTACTGGTGCAGGAGCATTTGATAGATTACTTGCAGGATCTACGACTAACTACGTTGTAAATCATGCACCTTGTGGTGTAACTATTGTACAAGGATAAAAATTAGTTTTTGAAAAAAAGAGCTATCACTAGTGGCAGTTCTTTTTGTTTTTTATATCTAATTTATGCTGATATAATCTAGTTGAGGAGAAATTTATGATATCACTTATTTTAATAATTATTGTGGGAATAGAGCATTTATTGTTTGGATTTATTGAGATGTTTGGAGGAACAAAGTTACAAGCTGATGCTTTTGGTTTTGATGAATCTGAATTAAAAAATAAGACATTGCAGGTTGCGCTCTCCAATCAAGGAATTTATAATCTTGGTTTTGGTTTGATGATTATAGTGCTAGCCATAATGAATGCAGCTACTACCGTTTTTATTATTGCGATGCTTTTTGTCATCTTAGTTGGAATCTATGGTGCTTTGACAGTGACGAAAAAAATATTATTTGCCCAAGCTTTGCCGGCTCTTGTAACTTTAATAGCTCTTTTGCTATCGCTTTGAACTTAAAATTAACTTCTTTAAAGATAAAAAACGCTTAGATTAGCGTTTTTTATTTCAAATCTATTTTGTTGTTAAGTAAGTGACCAATAATAAACAAGATCCAGATATGAATTGGATAAAAACCATAGAAAAAATGTTTTTCAAATGCTGAAGAGCGACCACCCTTTTTGCCGTTGTATAGGTAAATAAAAAGTAGACCGGTGATGATTAGGAATTCTGGGTTAAGAGAAATACTTTGCCAGAGCGACATGGAAGTATCAAAAGAAAAAACCTATAGAAGAAATAAGATTGATAAAAGTATTTTACCAATATAAAGAATCCAACCTTTTCTATTTTTACGTGATGAGTACATTAAAGATGGAAGGATTAGAACAACTAAACTTGCTTCTGTAAATATTGAAAGAGCTGAAACGAAAATGAGCGGAAAAATTAGCAATATTTTTTCTTTTCTATAATAGTATCAAAGAGCCATACAGCATTAAAACCACAAGCTAAACTCAGAAAGATATTTGGATTAAGGATAGTAAAAAAGCTTATGGAGACATTCATGAGATAATGTATGACTAAATTTCCTAGGGTCATGACTGCTCCAGCAACTAGAAGGCGTGTTATTATTTTTCGACTTCGGGTATCCCAAGAAGTCCTAGAAGAACTTCTAGGTAAATATGGTCAAGTAGCATGATTACAATTGCTGTTATTTTAAGTTGACAGCCAGATAAACCAAAATGTTGTTTCAAAAAAGTACCTCACAAAAATATATTTTACTTATCAATTTTAACATGGAAAATAAAAGGGATAATTTACGTTTATGCAAGGTCAGTTTTGAAGAAATACTCATTTATGTTTCAAAAATAAATTGTATGGAGTCAAGAAATCTATAAATCGCAAAACAGAAAAAAAGCGTTGTTTAGACGCTTAATCAAAATTACTATGTCTTCCCCAATTTATTGACATTAAAATAGTCACTATTGGTAGAGCATACAACCAAACCAGTGATATCAGAGCTCCAGGTAGTAAAAAGACTAGAAAGATTTTAATTCTCTCCAGATTTCTCTTTCGAAGAGTAGCACTTCCATTGTATTGTTTATAAATCATTTGACTGAAAACAATCAAACTAATCCAAGGAATTAAGTAAGTTGAAACATAGGCTAAACTTGCAGTCAGAGAGTTTGGATGTTCTGCGTGTGCAACAGTTGAAAAGGGGAAGAGACAAACAATAAGTAGAATCCAATGATTAGACCAGAGAATTAACTCATCAACTTTATTTGATTTGATAAATGTCATTACATGGTGTAGTGAGTTCCAAATGGAAGCAAGGGCAACAAAAGTAGTGATATAAATAAGGAGCATAAGTAATACATTTGGTGAAAAAAGATTTCCGTCTTCTGGAACTTTAAATTCTAAAACTGTTAGGGTCATTACTACGGCAAATATTCCGTCGGTAAGCGCCTCTATTCTGCTTTTATTCATACTTATAATTATAGCAAAAAAAGCTAATAAACTTTGTTATAGAAAGAGCTTATTAGCTTTTTATTAATATCTTATATAGGTGTTGTTAGTTGAACCGCGAGTGACTAGATAGAAATTCCCATCTGGCAAAACTTGATAAAGTCCCACTAAAAGAATTGTATCAAAAGAAATACAAAGAAATACATCTAAATGATAGATTTTTAGATTAATTTAAGTTAGAATGATTTTAGGAGGAGTATTAGATGAAAAAGTTAACAAAAAGGCAATTTGCTGCTATTGGAGCGGTGGCGGTTTTAATTATTGGTGGAGTAAGCTTTGCATTAGTAAAACATAATGAAACTGGTGGAGTAAAGACAAATACTTCTAGTTTAAAAAGTAGCTCAAAAAAGGAAATGACTTCAAAAACTAGTGAAATAAAAGAAAGTCAGAAAAGTTCAAGCAGCCAATCATCAAGTAGCAGTCAAGAAGAAACAACTCAAAGTCAGTTGAGTGTGGACACAAAGAATTTAACTGAAAATCAATTTGAGCAATGGGTAGCAATCACACAGAGCAATCAAATGCAAGATACTCATCCTCTTCGAATTACTGTTTCTAAAAGTGATAATAATTTGTATCAAGCAAAAATAGATTACACTGCGACACGAATTGATTCCGTTAACTCTTATAAAGTTAATAGCTCAGGAGAACTTGAAGCGATTGACTTTGAACATTATCCAGCAATGAAAGTTGTATCACAAAGTTTTCCAGAAATTAAACAAAATCAATTAACAACGAATCAAATAAATATGTGGGTAGTAGCTGTTCAAGATGCTTTATTTGAACAAAAGGGGTTGAAACCTGGGATTGATGTGGTCTATGATTTAGAAACGGCTACTGATGGTAATATTGCAAATGTGAAGGTTTTTAAAATCGATTATACACCCTCTGCTAATGGTGGTGCAGATAATGCTAATAAAACATTAATTAACGAATTTAGAATTAATTCTGATGGTAATTTAGAAATTAAAGATGTAAATAGTGATGCTGGTTACAGAATTATTTCTAAAGTCTATATGGATACTTCTATGGTCTGATAGATTATAATATTTTTTAAATAACCTAAATAATTTTTAAGATTTTCATAAATTATTTAAGGTTATTTTTTCTGAGAATCATTCAAAAGTTCGAGAAGCGTTTTGAATTTTAGGTTATCGAAACATTTGTTTGAAGTTGAAAAATTTATCAGACCGGAATTATATAATTGGTGCTCATTTTTTCAAATTCACACATGGAAGTGGAAGAAGTTGTGACGGATTCTGGAAAGAAATAGTTAAAGAAATTTCAATATTTGCCAGATTTAATGCTAAAGATGGTTGGGAAATTTGGTTAATAACAGGGGTTTCAAGTTTAACTTTTACTGCTTTTATAAAAAGTAAAAATAAAAAATTAGAAAAAAGTTTAGCAAGAAGAAGAAAAAATAGTTCTTTTATTGAGGAGATTATTTTTGTGATTAACAAAAGTTACCAATAAATGGTATTGAAACCAAAGTCGAAAATGGGTAGAATTATCTTATCCAATATCTCTTAGATTTCTCAAATTTCCAAGAATTTGATTTAACAGATATAATAACCAATAGTGGCCTCTTGAAAGAGGTCATTTTTTATTTCAAAATGTGATATAATAATTGACAGAAATAGAGAGAATATAAGGATGTAATGATGGAAAATAGTTTAAATATCATTGAAAAAATGAATCCTAATCAAAAAATAAATTATGATCGTGTTTTTCAAAAAGTTCGTGAAAGTTGGGAAAGAGATTCTGTTCGTCCCAAAATTTTACTTCATTCTTGTTGTGCCCCTTGTAGTACTTATTCATTAGAATACCTTACACAATCAGCCGATGTGACGATTTATTTTGCTAATTCAAATATTCATCCGTCAACTGAATATACAAGAAGAAAGATGGTTCAAGAACAATTTGTAAAAGATTTTAATGAACGGACAGGAAATAATGTTCAATTTATTGCTGCCGAATATGAACCAAATGTCTTTTTACAAATGGTTCGTCAAAAACATTTAGAGAATGAACCTGAGGGTGGGAAACGTTGCACCTCTTGTTTTGAAATGCGATTGGATATAGTTGCTGAGAAGGCTTTAGAACTTGGTTTTGATTATTTTGGTAGTGCTTTGACTTTATCACCAAAGAAGAATAGCCAATTAATTAATGAAATTGGTCTTGACATTCAAAAGATTTATGATGTGAATTATCTTCCAAGTGATTTTAAGAAGAATAATGGCTATAAACGTTCTGTAGAGATGTGTAAAGAATACGATGTTTATCGTCAATGTTATTGTGGATGCATTTTTGCGGCTAAAGCCCAAGGGATTGATTTAAAAGAACAGAATCGAGAAGCTATTAAATTTATTAGAAATCAATCATAATCATAGATTTGTATTTAAAAAATAAGAAAATAACTTGACAAAAAAGCCCATTTTTAATAAAATGAGGGTAACTTAAATATTCCAAAGGGGAGTAGCGTCGGTAAGACCGAAACAAAGTCGTCAATTCGTGAGATTCTCACCGGCTTTGTTGACATACTTATGTATGTTTAGCAAGACCTTTGCCAGTTTTGATATCTGGCAGAGGTCTTTTTTTGTAAAACCTCTCATGATATCAGTTAGAAATAAAGGAGAATCATTATGCAGCCTTACAATCAATCCGTCAATGAAGTTTTAGAGGAAACTAAAAGTCAATTCGAAGGTTTGAGCCCAAAGGAAGTTGAAAATCGTCAAGCTAAAGATGGTTTCAATGAATTGAAAGAAAAGAAAAAAACTTCAACTTGGGAACTTTTTATTGACACTTTGAAAGACCCAATGGTTATCATCTTACTTTTAGTTGCTTTTGTCCAACTTTTCTTGGGGGAATTTGTTGAATCACTTGTTATTTTCATTGTTTTGATGATTAATTCAGTGGTTGCGGTTGTGCAAACTAAACGAGCAGAAAGTTCTTTAGATGCTCTGAGACAGATGTCGGCACCCTCAGCTAAAGTTTTACGTAATGGAGAGAAAATATCAATTCCTGCGCGTGAGCTTGTTGTCGGTGATATTGTTTCACTTGAGGCCGGTGATTTTATTCCAGCAGATGGACGTTTAATTGATGTTCAAAACTTACGTGTCGAAGAAGGAATGCTGACAGGTGAGTCTGAACCAGTTGAAAAATTTTCGGATGTCATTGAGGGAGAAGTTGCACTTGGTGACCGCAAGAATATGGTCTTCAGTTCAAGTCTTGTTGTTTATGGACGAGCAGATTTTCTTGTAACAGCAATTGCTGAGCAAACCGAGATTGGTAAAATTGCTCAAATGTTGGAAACTGCGGAAGCTAAACAAACGCCACTTCAACAAAAATTGGAAAAATTTGGTAAACAATTAGGTTGGGCAATTTTAGCGCTCTGTGCTTTAATTTTTGCTGTCCAAATTCTGAGACTCTTTACGACAAATCAAACGGCTGATATGCAAAAGGCTGTTCTTGATTCATTCATGTTTGCAGTTGCAGTTGCGGTTGCTGCAATTCCTGAAGCTCTTTCATCTGTTGTTACAATTGTTTTATCTGTTGGAACAAATAAAATGGCAAAACAGCATGCGATTATGCGTAATTTGCCAGCTGTAGAAACATTGGGTTCAACTTCGGTCATTTGTACTGACAAAACTGGAACTTTGACGCAAAACAAAATGACCGTTGTTGATTCTTTCTTGCCAACGCAAGGCAGTAAAGAACTGACAGATTTAACACAGGCAGACCAAAAACTCTTGCTTAATGCAATGGTGCTTTGTAATGATTCATCATTTTCACAAGAAGGTCAAGCACTGGGTGACCCTACTGAAGTGGCTTTAATTGCTTACAGTGATAAAATCGGTTATCCATATCAAGATTTAAGAGAAAAATCACCACGTCTGGCTGAATTTCCATTTGATTCAGAACGTAAATTAATGAGTACAATCAATGATTTTGAAGGTCAGAAAACAATTTTTGTTAAAGGTGGCCCAGATGTACTCTTTAATCGCTGTAATCAAGTTTTCTTGGATGGAAAAGTGCAAGAATTTACTCCTGAATTGAAAGAGAAATTTCAAGCTCAAAATGAAGCTTTCAGTCAAAAAGCGCTTCGTGTATTAGCTTATGCTTACAAACCTGTCAGTGATGATAAGACTGAACTCACACTTACTGACGAAAATGATTTGATTCTGATTGGTCTGTCAGCAATGATTGACCCACCGCGTGAGGCTGTTTATGATTCTATTGCTGAAGCAAAAAAAGCCGGTATTAAAACGATTATGATTACGGGTGACCACAAAACGACAGCACAAGCCATTGCCAAAGATATTGGTTTGATGAACGAAGGAGATATGGCGCTCACTGGTCAAGAACTTGACGCACTGACTGAGGATGAACTTCGTGAAAACTTAGAAAAGATTTCAGTTTATGCTCGTGTGTCTCCTGAAAATAAAATTCGGATTGTTCGTGCTTGGCAAAATGAGCATCAAGTAACAGCGATGACCGGTGATGGTGTAAATGATGCTCCAGCCCTGAAACAAGCTAATATTGGGATTGCAATGGGTTCAGGAACAGATGTAGCAAAAGATGCGTCAAGTATGATTTTGACTGATGATAATTTCGTATCAATTGTTTCTGCTGTATCAATTGGTCGTGTGGTTTATGATAATATCAAAAAATCAATTAGTTACCTTTTCTCTGGAAACTTAGGAGCGATTATTGCGATTGTCTTTGCTTTGGTCGTGGGCTGGGTCAATCCATTCACTGCTTTGCAACTTTTATTTATTAACTTGGTCAATGACTCTGTCCCAGCAATTGCCTTAGGGATGGAAAAAGCAGAACCAGATGTTATGGAAAAAGCTCCTCGTCAGTTAAATGAAGGAATCTTTGCCAATGGGTTAATGCGGGTTATTTTGATTCGGGGTTCATTGATTGGGATTGCGGCGATTATTTCACAATATGTTGGACAAAAAACATCACCTGAAATGGGTGTGGCTATGGCCTTTACAACATTGATTTTGGCACGTACTTTGCAAACTTTTGCTGCACGTTCAAATTCACAAAATATTTTAAAACTTGGTTTTACAACGAATAAGTACGTTTTGATGGCTGTGACTTTCTGTCTTGCTTTATACAGCTTGACTACTCTTCCATTCCTCAGAGAAATTTTCTCAATTCCAGCCTCTTTTGGTTGGTCTCAATGGGTTGTAGCAGCAGGGCTTGCCGTAATTGCTGTAATCTGTATGGAAATTCTCAAGTCAATTAAAGGCGTTTTTGAAAAACATTAAAATTTTAAAAAAATCACTGACAAAAATCTGTCAGTGATTTTTAAATACTTGAACTTTTATCATATTGATTTAAATGATAAGTTTCAATCATATTGATAAGTTTGTCAGCATAAGTGGGGTCTGTTGCATAGCCAGAGTTTTGAACGGCTTTAGCAGCAGTTTTATAATCAGTTGCACTAAGAACCGAAGCATATTGTTTAGAATTCCATGTTGTTCCGTAAAGGAAAAGCTGGGTGTGAGCCGAAACTGAGTCAGCAAAATTAGGATAAACACGGAAAACACCTTGGACAGTGACCCACTGACCATTTTCATATTCTTGCGTAGCAAGCGAAACCTTTGGCACATCACCAGATGCTTTGACACCAAAAAGGTTATGATATTTACTTGCAAGTTCGCTTTTGCCAAAATTAGACTCAAGACAGGCCTGAGCAATGGTGATAGAAGCGAGTACTTGACTTTCTTTTTGTGATTTTTGAGCGAGTGGAGCAATTTCTTTGATGAATTTATGTTCATTAATTTCTTGAAGTTGTGCTTCAGACGGCTTTTGTGCTTGGTTATTAAAAATTTTATTATAGACTAAGATTCCTAAAATAACTAGGAAAATAAAGATGAGCTGTTTTAACAAGGATTGACGTCGATTTGGTTTTCTTCGTCGAGTTTTATATTTCATAAAAATAGTTTAACATAAAATTCAAGTTCTTGGCTTAAAAATCAATATTTGTTATACTAAAATTAGTTAAGAAGTAAGCGATAAAATTTCTGTCAGTAAAATTTTACTGACAGCCATAAATTTTTACTGACAGAATCGGTATTGTCAATAAATAATTAAATAAAAGCCATGGAGGCAATCAAATGAATTTTTATGATTTTAGTGCCGTTAAAATGAACGGCGAAACTGTTTCAATGTCTGATTTTAAAGGCAAAGTTGTAATTGTGGTCAACACTGCAAGTAAATGTGGCTTTACACCGCAATTTGAAGGACTTGAAAAGTTGTATGAAAACTATAAAGACCAAGGATTGGAAATTTTAGGTTTTCCCTGTAATCAATTTGCAAATCAAGACGCTGGCGAAAATTCGGAAATCAATGAATTTTGTCAATTAAATTATGGGGTCACTTTCCCCATGTTTCAAAAAATTAAAGTCAATGGTAAAGAAGCACATCCCCTTTATCAATTTTTGAAAAAAGAAGCAAAAGGGGCACTTAGCGGGACCATTAAATGGAATTTCACAAAATTTTTAATTGACCGAGAAGGAAATGTTATTGAACGTTTTGCGCCAAAAACGGAACCTAAAGAAATGGAAGAAGAAATCCAAAAATTACTTTAATTAATTTCTTAAGGAAAAGTGTTTTAAAACTTGTAAAAGCTCAATTATTTTGCTAAACTAATAAACAATAAAACTTTTAATCTAGTCCAGAGAGGCTAGCAAGGTTGTGAACAAGAAATATTACCCTTAAAACTTACTGACAGAACTGTCAGTAAGTTGCTAAGGCATTTTAGGACACATCTG
>ERZ772910.1214-NODE-1214-length-13325-cov-3.270234_pt1 | contig 13325 bp, 13 predicted proteins | sample MGYA00511357_ERZ772910 | MGnify/ENA primary metagenome ERZ772910 (study PRJEB29015, sample SAMEA2738096) | human oral metagenome | biome: human oral; feature: human-associated habitat; material: saliva | place: China | collected 2193 ... | reverse complement strand
GACGGCGCCCGCAAAGCCGGAATCGTATTCTAGGAGAAGCTATGGAACACCAGAGAAATCATGATAGAGATCAGCAAAAAGAATTTGTTGAAAATGCTTCACATGAATTGAGAACACCTCTGGCAATTTTGCAAAATCGTCTAGAATTACTTTTCCAAAAGCCAACAGCAACAATTATTGATGAATCAGAAAATATTTCTGAAAGTTTATCAGAAGTTCGTAATATGCGTTTATTAACAAGTAACTTACTGAACTTAGCTCGTCGAGATTCTGGAATCAGAATTGAACCAGAGGCGACTACGACAACTTATTTTGAGAATATTTTTAATAGCTATGAAATGCTTGCTGAAAACGCAGGTAAAAAGTTTTCAGGCCATTTGAAATTAGATGGAACGATTAATTTGGACCAAGCCCTGATTAAACAATTGCTAACTATCTTATTTGATAATGCCCTTAAATACACGGGTGATGATGGTGAAATCTCTGTAGATGTTCAAAAAAATGGGGGATTTTTAGTTTTTGCTGTCGCCGATAATGGTGAAGGAATTTCTGATGAAGATAAGAAAAAAATCTTTGACCGCTTTTTCCGAGTAGATAAAGCAAGAACGCGTCAAAAAGGTGGCTTAGGTTTGGGTCTTTCTCTGGCCAAACAAATTGTTGAAGCTTATAATGGGAAGATTACAGTTGAAGATAATAAACCTAAAGGTACAAAATTCATTATTAGAATTCGTGTGGATAGCACAATTTCAAATCCTGCAAAAATTTTCCAAAAGTTGTAAAATATGATAGGAAAAAATTACTGACAAATTATGATAAGATAATAGTAGCATCCAAATTATGACAATTTTGTCAGTCGATTTACTAGTTTTTAAAGACAATTTCTGTCAGTAAATAACTAAGTAAATCTAAAAAGGAGAAAATCAGAGATGTCAGTGTTAGAAAAAATAGACAGCCCAGCGGATTTAAAAAAAGTATCAAATCAAGAACTAGAAGAATTAGCTTCAGAAATTAGAACAGCAGTTCTTCATAAAGTATCAAACATCGGTGGACACGTTGGTCCAAACTTGGGTGTGACCGAATTAACAATTGCCCTTCATAAAGTTTTCGATTCACCAATTGATAAGTTTATTTGGGATGTTTCTCACCAAACTTATCCACATAAAATTTTAACTGGACGTAAAAATGGATTTACTGATGGACATTTCCATGACATCACACCTTATACCAGTCAAAGAGAATCAGAACACGACTTTTTCACAGTTGGCCATACCTCAACTTCAATTGCTAATGCCTTAGGTTATGCCAAAGCGCGTGATTTGACAAATGACAAAGGCAACATTGTTGCGGTCATTGGTGACGGTTCACTTTCTGGGGGACTTGCTATGGAAGCCCTCAATAATGCCGGAGATTTCAAAGGAAACCTCATTATTTTAGTTAATGATAATCAAATGTCAATTGCTGAAAATCATGGAGGACTTTACCGTAACCTTGCCGAACTTCGGGCGACAAATGGTCAAGCCGAAAATAACTTCTTTAAAACTTTTGGCTTAGATTATAAATATCTTGCAAATGGAAATGATATTGAATCTTTAATTCACCTATTTGAAGAAGTAAAAGATATCGACCATCCAATTGTCCTCCATATTCATACTGAAAAAGGGCGCGGTTATCAACCAGCTCTTGAAAATAAAGAAGCTTTTCACTGGCACATGCCTTTCGATTTAGAAACTGGTCAATCAAAAGTGATTGATTCTGGTAAATCTTATAGTTCAGTTATGTTGGATTACATGGATAAAAAAGTTTCAGAAGGCCTACCTCTTGTTGCCATCAATGCAGCAATTCCAGGAATCTTTGGACTGAAACAATTTGCAGCTAAATATCCTGACCGTTATATTGATGCAGGAATTGCGGAGCAATTTACCATTACTTTTGGGGGTGCAATGGCTGCGGCAGGGGCTCGTCCAATTATTTTCCACAATTCTACTTTTGTTCAACGGGCTTATGATCAATTTTGGCATGACTTAGCAATTAATGAAGAACCAGCAATTGTTATTGTTAAAGGTGGAGTTATTTCAGGTTCAGATGAAACACACCAAGGCTCATCAGCCATGACTTGGATTTCAAACATTCCAAATATCAAATATCTTGCTCCAACTTCTGAAGAAGAATTTATTTCAATTCTTGATTGGGCTCTTGAGCAACATGAAGAACCAGTTGTGATTCAAATGCCAGAACACGGCTTAGAATCACGTCCGACTGTTCTCACAGATTATTCAACCCCTTCATATCAAATGACAAAATCAGGCGAAAAAGTTGCCCTCTTGGCACTTGGTGGTCTTTATTCACATGGTGAAAAAGTAGCTAAAGTTTTGGCTGAAAATGGAATTAATGCAACCCTAATAAATCCACTTTTCATCAACGATTTGGACCAAGCTTTCCTTGAAAACTTAGTTGAAAATCATCAAGTTATTGCGACGATAGAAGATGGAATTCTTGACGGAGGATTTGGTCAAAAAGTTGCTTCCTTCCTTGGTAAGTATGATGTTAAAGTTTTGAACTTTGGTGCGAAACGTGAATTTAATGATTCTGTTCCAGTGACAGAACTTTACAATCGTTATCATTTGACACCAGAACTTATGGTTGCTGATATTCTTAGTCTTTTGAAATAAAAATTTACTGACAGATGTTCCAAAATATTTCTGTCAGTAAAAATAAAGAACTGATAATGTCTGTCAGTAAAACTAGCAAGAATGATGATAAGTTCTTACTTAATAAAGTGAAATAGATGAAAAAAGTATTAGTAAAAGCAGTACATGGCTACCAACGCTGGATTTCTCCAGCCTTTCCACCAGCTTGTCGCTATTATCCTACCTGCTCCAATTACATGATTCAGGCCATTGAAAAACATGGACCAGCCAAAGGTTTGGCAATGGGGACAGCACGTATTTTACGTTGTCACCCATTTTGCCAGCCAGGATATGATTTAGTTCCAGACCATTTTAGTTTGCGAAGAAATTGGGCAGAACCAGAAAAAGAAGAAGACTCAAATTAATTTGAGTCTTTTCTATTTATAAAATTATAGGAAACGCTTCAAAAAAGATGAAATCGCTATCAAATGTCATAAAAAAATGTTAAAATGAAAAAAAGAATAAAAAAAGGAGTGTCATCTATTATGCCATTTAGTAAAGATTTTCTCTGGGGCGGAGCAACTGCAGCTAATCAATGTGAAGGCGGCTATAATCAGGGAGGACGTGGGCTTGCCAATGTCGACCTTGTTCCACATGGGAAAGACCGTTTTCCAATTATTACAGGGGAAATGAAGCACCTTGAATTCGATGAAGAGCATTTTTATCCCGCAAAAGAAGCGATTGATATGTATCATCATTGGAAAGAAGACCTCGCACTTTTTGCTGAAATGGGATTTAAAACCTATCGAATGTCTATTGCTTGGACAAGAATTTTTCCAAAAGGTGATGAACAAGAGCCAAATGAAGAAGGCTTGCAATTTTATGAAGATATTTTTAGAGAATGCCAACGTTTAGGAATTGAACCCTTAGTAACCATCACTCACTTTGATTGTCCTGTCCACCTAATTAAAGAATATGGTGGCTGGCGTAATAGAAAAATGGTTAGTTTCTATGAAAATTTAGCCAGAGCAATTTTTACTCGTTATAAAGGATTAGTTCGCTATTGGTTGACATTTAATGAAATTAATATGCTCCTCCATGCTCCATTTATGGGAGCAGGACTTGTTTTTGAAGAAGGAGAAAATAAAGAACAAGCTAAATACTTAGCCGCTCATCATGAACTATTAGCATCGGCTTTAGCAACGAAAATTGGACATGAAGTTGACCCAGAAAATAAGATAGGTTGTATGTTAGCTGCTGGAGATTACTATCCATTTGATTGTAATCCAGAAAATGTTTTTGAAGCTCAAAAACAAAATCATGATAATCTCTTTTTCATTGATGTTCAATCACGTGGAAAATATCCAAACTACCTTTTAAAGAGATTAGAGCGTGAAGAAATTACACTTCCGATTGAAAAAGGCGACTTAGAAATCCTTGCTGAAAACACAGTTGACTTTATTTCATTTAGTTACTATGCAAGTCGAGTCGCTAAAGTCAAGGATGAGGATGCAGATAAATCAGCTGGAAATATCTTTGAATCTGTAAAAAATCCTTATTTAGAGGCCAGTGAATGGGGTTGGCAAATTGACCCACTTGGTTTAAGAATCACAATGAATTCTATTTATGACCGCTATCAAAAACCATTATTTATTGTAGAAAATGGTTTAGGAGCAGTAGATAAAACTGATGAAAATGGATTTGTAGCTGATGATTATCGAATTGATTACATGGCTGCACACATCAAAGAAATGAAAAAAGCAGTTGAACTTGATGGCGTTGAACTATTAGGTTATACTTCTTGGGGATGTATTGACTTAGTATCAGCAGGAACGGGTGAGATGAGCAAACGTTATGGATTCATCTATGTTGACCGAGACGATTATGGTAAAGGAAGTTTGAAACGGACGCCTAAGAAATCATTTAACTGGTACAAGAAAGTTATTGCAAGCAACGGTGAAGATTTAACAAATGAATAATTAAAAAGGGGGGCTTTCCTCCTTTTTTTATCAAACAAAACATTTCTTTGATTTAAGATTTTTATCTAGCAAGAAAAATTTACAATAGTTAAGCAAGTGTCCATTAAAAGGAAGCAGTGCTAGAACTTTTTTATGAAATATGATAAAATCGTGTATTGCGTAATTTTTAAATCCGCAGTCATGAAGTATGAAAAAGCCTCGATGATATTTAAGAAATTTAAAAAGTTACAAGTGAGATAAGAATGATGAGGATAAGAAGTGAAAAGTATTAAAAATACATGGAAGTTGTTTGCCCTAGACTGGAAGCGAATATTTAAAAATCCCGTGGCGACTTTTTTAATTGTCGCCCTAATGATAATTCCCTCTTTATATGCTTGGTTTAATATTAAAGCCCTGTGGGACCCCTATGCCAATACTTCGCAACTGCCAATTGCGGTCTATAGTGCAGATAAATCTGCAAGTTTTCAAGATAAAACCATCAATATTGGTGATGAAGTACTGAAAAATTTAAAGAAAAATCACCAATTAGGCTGGAAATTTGTTGATTCCAAAGCAGATTTAGATAAAGGTGTGAAATCTGGGAAATACTATGCTGGAATCTATTTACCAAAGGATTTTTCAAAAGACCTCTTAAGTTTCACCACGGGTGATATTAAAAAACCACAAATTGTTTATTCAATTAACGAAAAAATCAATGCCATTGCTCCCAAAATAACATCAAAAGGAGCCTCTTCTCTACAATCACAAATTTCTGAAGAGTTTATCAAAACGGCAAGTAGTACCCTTTTAAAAACCTTCAATACAATTGGTTACGATATTGATAAAAACATGGTAAGTATTCAGAAGGTTAAATCAGCGATTTTATCAACTAATGATAATTTAGGAACCATTGATAAATACACTCAACAAGTTGTTGATCTTCATGGAAAAATGCCAGAAATTAAAGAAAAGCTGGCAAAAGCTAATGAATTTATCACTTACTTACCAGAAGTAGATGCTCTAGGTCAAAAAGTCATTAAATTAAATGATAAAATGCCAGAAATTGATAAAAGTTTTTCACTCGTTTTGACCCTTCAGGAGAAAATACCTGAGATTCAAAATGCTGGAAAACAAATCTCAATGATTGATGATGATTTTGCGTCGGTAGAAAGTACCATGACTCAAGGCATTCAAGAAGCCAAACAAGGTTTACAAATTATCAATCAAGTCCAAAAATCAATGCCAGACATTAAAAAATTGGGACAAGATGCTGATAGTTTAGGGACTATAACCTTGGATGCGGCGAAAAAAATGCAGAGTGCGTTGCCTAGCATTACAAATAGCGTTCAAATAACACTTCAATCAATTCAAGAGTTCTCAAAAAATACTTCATCTGTTATTTCTGTTATTGACCAAGCGATTGCCGATAATCAATTAACTGATGATGAAAAGGAACAGATAAATAGCTTAATTACCAATTTTACTAGTAACATTGCTAAACAAAGAGAAGCCATTCAAAATATTGTTGAATATATGAAGCAGGTGCAAGAAAGCAATGGAAATCACGATTTAGATTCTACTATTGAGCAATTAAATAATCTAGATTCGCTCTTGTCAGAACTTAGTACCAGAATGAGTCACCTAAATGACTTAGTGCAAGAGGGTGATGTATCTAAGATTCGAGCTTATCTATCACAAATCAATGATGTAGTAAATAATATTTCTGATCTAATTAATAAAATTGATGTCAGTGAGATTAGTAGTACTATTAATCAAGCACTAACAACCTTGATTAATACCATAACAAATGCTAAAGGTTTATTAAATCAAGCTCAACAAATTGACTTTGATGCCTTACTAAATTCAACAAGTCAAACAGTTTCTAATGCTATTAACATTTTAGAAAAATATCAAGGCGAAATGCCAGCCATTAAACAAGAAATTCATGATGCGAATGTAATGTTAAATGGTAATATGACAACGATTGTTAATGCAATTAATGAAGGAGCTAATCTCTATAAAAATGAGTTTCCTACTCTTAAAAGTAAGTTAGGGACAGCTTCTGATTTCTTTAAAAATGATTATGCTGGTGTTCGTAAAGATTTGACAGATACCTTAACAATGGCAAATGAGAAAATGCCTGATGTTGAGTCTGCTTTGAATCAAGCCAATGATTTAATCCAAAATGATTGGCCTGAAATCAAATCAGGAATTCAAAAAGCAGCCACAGCTATTCAAAAAGGTGAAAAAGAAGTTGACTTAGGTGAAATCGTCAAACTCCTAAAATTAGATGCAACCAAAGAAAGTGATTTCCTGACGCAACCAGTTGAAGTCCAAGAAAATCAAATCTATCCGATTGCCAACAATGGTTCAGCAAGTACACCTTTCTATACTGCGCTTTGTCTGTGGGTCGGTGCAGTCTTACTTTCAAGTTTGGCAACAACGGAGGTTCACTTATCAGATAAAGATAAAAAACGTTATTCTAAACGTGAGCAATTCTTTGCTCGAATGGGAAGTTTCGTAGCCATTGGACTTGCTCAAGCCTTGATCGTAACGCTTGGAAATTATTTTGGCTTAGGAGTAGATGTAAGAGATCCATTCTACAGTGTTCTCTTTGCCTTACTAATATCCATAGCCTTTATGATAATGGTTTATGTTCTGGTCGCCCTGTTTGGCAATGTAGGTAAAGGAATAGCGATTATCATCCTGGTTCTTTCCATTTCTGGTGGTGGTGGGAACTATCCAATCCAAGTTTCTGGAAAATTCTTCCAAGCCATTAATCCTTATTTACCATTTACTCACGCTGTCAACCTTTTACGAGAATCAGCGGGAGGAATTTACTGGCCAAATGCTTGGTTTGCGATAATTATCCTTGTAGCAGTATCAATTGTGTTTGTTGCAATAGGTGCCTTCCTCTTCCCACACTTTGAAGATAAAACGAAGAAAATTTCCGAAATCGGAAGCAAGAGTCATTTCTTCCATTAATGTTAAGAAAACTACTAACAGACTGGTCAGTAGTTTTTCTGTTATTTATAATCATAATGAGCAAATAGTAAGGGAGAACTTGTGCTATAATATGTCTATGACAAAAGTAAACGAAGAACGTGTACAAGAAATTTTTAATAGTATTTCATCAGATTATGATAAAATGAACGCCATTATCAGTTTTAAACAACATGATTTATGGCGTGCTAAAACAATGAAAAGAATGGGAGATTTAACTGGTCTATCTATTCTTGATTTGTGTTGTGGAACTGGGGACTGGACTTTTGATTTATCTGAAAGTATCGGCCCTTCTGGTAAAGTAATTGGTCTTGATTTTTCAGAAAATATGCTTGAAATTGCTAAGGCTAAACTCAAAGAAGAAGCGAAGAAAAACATTGAATTTCTCCAAGGAAATGCGATGGCTTTACCTTTTGAAAATGAAAGTTTTGATGTAGTTACGATTGGTTATGGTCTAAGAAACACACCTGACTATCTTACTGTATTAAAAGAAATTTTTCGTGTGTTAAAACCAGGCGGCAAAGTAGTCTGTATCGAAACTTCACACCCTACATTGCCAATTTATAAACAAGCTTTTGAACTTTATTTTAAAAATGTCATGCCTTTTTTTGGTAAAGTTTTTGCAAAATCTTTAAAAGAATATCAATGGCTTCAAAAATCAGCAGAAGATTTTCCAGATGCCAAGACGCTTGAAGAACTTTTTAGAAAAGCTGGTTTTGTTGCCGTAGACTATCAAAAACATGGTGGTGGAGCAATCGCAAGTCATTTTGCCACTAAATCCAAAAAACCTAAATCAAATATTCGTATTGGTAAAAAGTAATCGGTCAATAAAAAATAAAAATTTCGAGGAAAAAATAAGCCTTATAAACGTTATGGGGAAATTTTTAAAAAACTACGAGAACAAAAGAATTTTTCGCTTTCTCATTTTTCAGAAATAGGTATTTCAAAAGCGAATTTATCAAGATTTGAATTAGTTCAAGCCATGATAAGCTTTGAACGTTTGGATAGTGCGCTACAAGAGATGAATGTGACTTTAGCCGAGTATGAACATTTTATCAATAATTTTTCAATGGATTATAATGAAGAATTTTTAGAAGATATAATTCTTGCGGATATTGCAGATGACGTCGATAAACTTCATAATCTTTATCTAGAAGCTATGAAATATGATTCAAAAATGCTAGCTTATTGTGCTAAAAGTCGTTATGAAATACTGACACAAACGGAAGCTGATGATGTGGTTGAATATCTCTATGATGTTGGAGAATGGGGCTATTTTGAACTTTCGATTTTTTATCTGACTTTGGACAGTTTCAGTGAACGAGAAATTATGTATTTGATGAAAGAACTCTGGGGGAAGAGTAAACACTTATATGATGTTTTTAAATATCGCAGAAGAGTTCTTCAATCTTCGTATCGAGCGGTCGTTTTGCTTTCCTCAAAAGGAGCTCGTGACTCAGCTAGAAGTATCTTGCAAAAAAAGTTACCCTAAAGATGATTTCTACGACCTCTATGTTGAAAATCTAAGAAATCTGGCACATGGTTTTTATAGCTATTGTTTCAAAGACAAGATAAGCGGTGAAAAGCAAATCAAAAATGCCATTGAAATTTTTCGACAAGTTGGATATGAAGATTTAGCAGGTTATTATCAAAAACGATATCAAAAGCTTTTAGGAAAATTATTAACATAAAAAAGTCTCCAGATTACTTCGTTGGATTTTTGCAATGATTTAAAAAGGAGGCTTTTTTTCTGCTAGAATAAAATTAAAGATAAAAGAAAGCGCGCTTGAAATTTAAAAAGAAAGGAGGAATATGTTTAAAGATATAAAAATTTAATAGAATGAACAAATTCATACAGAAATATAATAGAAAGAAGGAAATTCTTATGAAACCAAAACAAATTTATGTAAGTCTTATGACTTCAGCAATCTTGTTATCAGCGGTTACTCCGTTAATTGTTAATGCTGATGTCGTTACTTCTAATGTCACAACAGAGTAAGTTTTTAGTAATCAAGCTTCAAGTTTTGCTGATACTAAAGACCATTTTGATTCCTATGTTTCCGTTAAGGATAATCAGCATGTTTTAAATCTTCCAGAAAATGTTCAGGTTAATCAAAATGAATTTGAACAAGTACTAGAGCAAGTTAATGCTGTTAATCAACAGATTGAAACTAATAAGTTAATTATAAATCCTGTTAGTAAAGAAATAGTGAGTCGGGCTTCTACCTTTAAATCATCAGGATACACCTATGGAAACTTTTGGTGGGGAACTTGTTACTACTTTAGAAGTAAGGCAGCAGTTTATCAAATGGATCATGATTTAGATAATTGGGCTATCGGTTCAGGTCTTGTTGGTATATTTTCCCGCCAATTGCTGCTCTGGGTGGTGCTTATTATTTGAAGGTTAAAAGTGATTTAGATTATAATCTAACGTCATGTTTATTTAAGAAAAAATTCTTAGATGTATATAATTTAAAATTCCAAGAAGACATGCTTTCTTTAGAAAATTTATATTTTAAATTAAAAGCTTTTGATCAAGCTACAAAAGTGTGTCAAAGAGCAAGAATGGGATATAAAGAGCTTAGTGATGATAAAACTGTGCGAAACCAAGCAATGATAGATGCATCAGTTCGTCGAATAATGACTGCAACTGAAAAAATAGAAGAGTTTAAAGTTGGCAAAAAATATGAAACTTCACTAAATCTATTATGTGGTTATTTACTTTTCGATGTGCTAAGAATAAGTAATAATATAGAAGATGAAACAGAATTAATAGAATTAATTAAATCTAAAAAAGATTACTTTGCTAGTGATACTTTTATGAATAGAGCAATGATAGCTATGTCACCAATTTTATTTGCTAATAACTTGAATAGAAAGGATAGACAGTAGTTATGAGGAGAATATTACATAATGTATTTTCATATGCTTTTATTTCATTATTTGCAGTTGCATTAATATGGGCATATGTAGCACCTTTTGTTTATGAGCGTATATTAAATCCATTGGCACTTTTACTTGGTGTGCCAGTGGTATTTATCCTGTTTATTTATGCAGTAAAGAAGATTTTAGCAACTGAAGAACAAGGTTTAAAGAAATATAATCGTATAATTGTTGTTTTGTATTTAATCTTCCAAGCAATAATATTATCGATGGATACATTAAACTTTTCAGATGGTGCTGAAATAGAAAATGAAGCACATTATATGCTGAATTATGGTAAGTTTTCAGGAGAAAGATATTTCCTAGTTTATCCAAATAATATTAATCCTACGATTATTCTATATTGGCTATATCGTATTGCGAATTATCTTCATATATCAGAAGTTTGGGCTTTACACATATTTTGTTTTGCTATTACTTCACTTACTATGTATTTAACATATAAAACAGCAGGGAAGTTACTTAGTAAACAAAAACAAACAATTATTTTAGGATTAATGCTAGTGTATATTCCGTTTCAAATGTATAGCTTATTCTATTATTCAGATAGCTTAATGGTAGTGCTAGTAGCACTCATTATATATGTGCTTATTCCATCTGATGGAAGTTTTATTTTTAGAACTAAGCATATTATGGCGGTAGCTATAATAGTTGCATTTGGTTGGAATCTAAGATCTAATATAATAATTATTATTCCAGCATTAATTATATATTTATTATTTTTCAAGTGGTATAGGAATTTGCTTATATTACTTGTTACATTCGGTATAGCGTTTATTGCCTTTGGTAAAGGTTTTAGTATGCTGTGGGATCACTACGGATTTATACAAGATGATGGATATAGATTCCCAATGCTACACTGGGTTATGATGGGGATGAGTATACAAGGTGGTAGTTACAACTGGCAGGACTTCCAATATACTTATCTTAGTCAAAATAAAGCAGCAGATGATTTAGGATTATTCTTTAATCGTTTAACACACAGACCAATTTTCTTAAACTTACTAATGGTAGTGCTTAAGATTCGAGGAAATTGGAGTGACGGTACAATAAATTATACAAATGGTACTCGTGCATTAAGAGATGGAGATGGATTCTTATGGCAATTATTCTATGGAAGTAATAATAGTTTTATTGTTTATATTTCTCAAATGATGTATGTAGCAATTCTATTTGGAATGGTTTATTATATATATAAACGCAGAAAAGAATATATTACGTCTTGCTTCCTATTCCAAATAATTATTTTTGGGGTATTTATGTTCCATTTAATATGGGAAGCTAAACCTAGATATGTCTATGCTTGGATGCCTATTATCTTTATTTTAGGTGCAAAAGGATTAATACTTTTTGCAGAACGATATGAAGTAACAATATTTGATAAATATAAGAAAAAACTATTTATAGCTTTTGGAGTTGTTTTTGCACTTCAAATAGGAAGTGATAGCTTCTTACGACCTTCTTACTCAATGAATTTAGACTATGATTCACGTGTTATTAATGGTATTAGTATTTATGCCACTGATAATTATTTAAGAGATGGAATCGTAAGAGTAAATAGAGATACTGAAGTAGAACAAACATTTAAAGCTACAAGAAGTTTTAACTATATTCGTGGATATATTTCCTCATATGATGAGAAAAATAATTCTAAATATAAAGTAGAAATAATAGATAAGAAAACTAATCAAGTAGTTAGAGAGCATGAATTTATATATCGTGAATTATATTGGGAAATTCCTCTTCAAACTTATACATTACGTTGGTACTTTGATGACTTACCGGCAGGGGACTATAGCGTGAAGTTCTCTCAAATAGAAAGTGATAATAATGGAAGTATTGTTATTTCTAGTGTACCTAATGAGATGGTAGATATGTACGAAGCTGGGAAACTTTATATAAATGGTGCAGATCAAAATAAAAAAGATTTGTCGTTACAAATAGGTCATAGATATAAAAAACTATGGTGGTATTAAGAAATATAGAAATTCTTATTTAATTGGAGAAAAAATGAAAAATTTTAAGTAAAGTTTGTTTAAAATATTAAGTTTAACTAAAGTAAGTTTAGTATAATAACATTATAGAACAAAACTTTTAATAATATTTTTTTCATAATATACTGGCTCATCGAAAGGTGAGCCTTTCTCCTTTTTTATAAAAAATAAATTAAAAAATTTTAAGTTTATATAAAGTTCTTTGAGTATAATAATTGTATAGAACATAACTTTAATAATATTTTTTTCATAATATATTGGCTCATCTTTAGATGGGTCTTTCTCCATATTTAGGGTATATATATATATTTGTCAAAAAAGGTAAAATTATGTTATAATGAATCTAACAAAACATAAGGAGTTTAAAACTATGACAAACATCTATGATAAAGCAAATGAATTTGAAAGAGCATTAAGAGAAAGTGCAGAATATAAAGCATCCGTAGCAGCTTCTGAAGGATTATATGCAGATGAAGAAGCTAATGCGTTATATACTGAATTCGTATCAAAACAAAAAGAATTAATGGAAGGTGCTCAAGCAGGGAATGAGCCTTCAGAAGAAGAGTTAACAGTATTTGAAGAAATACAACAAAAATTAATGGGGAATGCTAAATTCTTAGAATTTGTACAAGCTCAACAAAAATTACAATTTTTAATTGAAGATTTAAATAAAGTAATGTACAAACCATTAGACGAACTTTTTGAAAAATATGGAAATAAATAATAATAAAAAAGAAGTTGTTTATGTACCGACCCCAAAAAGTTAGACCAAAAAATCTAACTTTTTGGAGGTCGGTATT
>ERZ772910.1208-NODE-1208-length-13394-cov-10.381363_pt1 | contig 13394 bp, 11 predicted proteins | sample MGYA00511357_ERZ772910 | MGnify/ENA primary metagenome ERZ772910 (study PRJEB29015, sample SAMEA2738096) | human oral metagenome | biome: human oral; feature: human-associated habitat; material: saliva | place: China | collected 2193 ... | reverse complement strand
TCAACTATTCTTAAATCATTTTCCAAAGCTGTTTTATTTTGATTTTCAACTGGTGAAACAACTTTTTCAAGTTTTTCATTTAAATTTTCTTCCTTCAAATATTTTGACAAATCCTGTGCTGTTAAATATTTTTGATTTGACAATTGCTCTATTTTTAATTTATAGTTTCCTAAGTTGTATTTTCCCATTTTTTTCTCAAGTTTTTCAATTTCCTGCTTTTCAAAACCTTCTCCTATAACTTTTAAAGTAACCATTTTAGATTTTTTATCAATTGAATTATCAAAAACATAATGATTATTTAATTCCTTTGAAATAAATTTTTTTAATGATTCTGGTAATAATGTAAATCTTCAATCTCATATATGTATTTTTCCTCGGTGTCGCTAGCTCCATTCATTGTAATAATAAATGGTTTAAATCAACGTCTATATTGATGTATAATCTGTCTGTAGCAATAATTATTTTTTTATTGTACAATAAAAAAAATAATTCATCTTTTTGTTGGGAAAATGGGAAAATTATGAAATCAAAACTTGGCATCACACTTAGAAAAGTTCGTAAAGGAAAACAAATTAGTCTATGCTCTGTAGCAGATGAACATCTTTCAAAATCACAAATATCTCGTTTTGAACGTGGGGAGTCAGAGATATCTTGTATTCGACTAATCAATATTTTAGACAAATTACATATTACTTTGGATGAGTTCCTTGTTTTACACAATGACGACTATACCAGTTCCGAATCATTTGCTAATCTAGTACAATACATTCGTAAGCAATATTCATCACAAAGTATCAATAATATAGCATGTCTACTTTCTGATACTTCTGATTACACTCTAAATTCTTTTGAGAAAACAATGGTAAAATCTATTTTACACACAATGGATTCGAACATCATTCCATCAGATGAAGAGCTTCTTCATCTGACAGACTATCTTTTCAAAGTTGAAAAATGGGGCTATTATGAAATCATTTTATTAGGTAACTGTGTACGCACAATTAACTACAACTCCTACTTCTTATTAACTAAAGAGATGTTAAATAACTATATTTACTCATCTCTGAATAAAACTAATAAGCAGATTGTCTCTCAGCTTGCTATTAATTGCTTCATTCTAAGCATTGGTAAGGAAGAATTTTCTAATTGCTCCTATTTAATTAGTAAGATAAAGACATTGTTGGATAATGAACTAAACTTTTATGAACAAACAGTTTTTCTCTATGCAACTGGTTACTTTGAATTTAAACGTTACCAATCAACCAGTGGAATTGAAAAAATGAAACAAGCCATACAAGTCTTCGATATTTTAGGAGAAGATAAGTTAAAATTACACTATACTGACCATTTTAATAAACTAGTAAACAAAAAATAAATGAAATTATTCTCTATCTTTTAACTAATTAGTCGTAAATAATATTATTCTAGTAAGGCATTCTCGTGAAATTTTAGAACTGTAAATTTATTGGTATTAATAATTTTCACAAACAAATCCAATCTTCTAGCTATCTCCTCATATTTATTAATTTCATTACCAAGTTCCTGTTGTAATTTTAAAATATCTGTATTGAGTCGATCTAACATTATTGATTCCGTCATGTTCATTTGGTCAAAATTATACTTAGCTAATTTTCTAGTCTCATGATCTTCACTCTTCAAATTGATAAGGACTTCCGCCATCTTGTTTAAGGTGGCGATTTTTTCTTGGGTTTCTTCTAGCTGCATATCAATCTCTGCAATTTCTAATACAAGCTCATCTTTGATTTCTTGGTATTGTTTGTTCGTATTAGATAGTTCAATCATAAGATTAATTTCAGAAATCTTCTCTTGAAGACTTTTTAAAGTTGGTCGTCTATAGGGGAGTTTTTGGCTATCGTTGCTCAATTGTCTGATTAAGGTCCTACCCTTGATGAAACAATTATTATCCATGTTTTCTTTATTATAGACAAAGTAAGAAGACGTTTCTCGAATGTAAACTTTATATTTTTTATGATTGTCTTCCTCAAAAATATCTAGCTGGTAGTTAGGAATAAAGATGAGTCCACTCTGTTTGATACCAAACGAAACCTGGATATAGACACCATCATCAACCAACTTCTCTATCTGATTATCCGTAAGTTCAATCTCAAACTCATGGATAGCATCTCGTTTTTCCTTGTATTTCTTGAAGGCTTCCTCGATTTCTTCAGCGGAGACTTTCTCCTTATGCTGCTCCTCTCGAAAAGTCTGAAAATCTTCCTGAAGATTTTCTAATGCTTGAATATCTCTAACTTCTCTATCTTCAAAATAACGATTAAAAAATTGAACATCGTACAATTTCTTATCGCTAATTTTTTTATGACTCAGGCTTATCTTTTTGCCATCTTCTTCTAGGGTAAACATCACATTTTTCTGTTTTAACTCGATGGTTAGATTCAACTCTTTAGCCTTTACATGCAATTCTTCTAATAAATAAACAGACTTTAGTAAAAATTTTAAACGACTTTCAATCTCTTGTTTTGCAAAATATGTTTTAAAAAAGTCTTCATCATATAAATCTCGTTTACTAAGTTGGCGACCTCGAATTGGTTTTACCATCGTTCTATCTGTCATCAAAAAACGGCTATACTTTTGACTAAAATCAATCTGAACATGCAACTGCTTTGCTTTCTCTAAAAAATCATCAAACGATTTAGATTGCTGAAGCAAAAAATAAAGACATTGTTTCAATTCAAATTTATGACTAGATTCCTTATATTTTTTATAATCTCGATAGGAATAACGTTTCTCAATAATTTTTGCACCAGCCATTTTAGAAATACGGTCTGAAATCATACGGAGGTTTCGTTCCAAGGCATAGTTCCATATCAACTTTTTATCTGAATTGCGGTCAATAGCGTTGATTAGGATGTGATTATGAACATGATCTTTGTCTGTGTGAGTTGCTACGATAAACTTAAAACGACCTCCTGTCAATTCCATCATGGTCTCATAACCAATGCGGTTAATTTCTTCAGGTGTCAGATTATCTTCAGGAGAAAATGATTGGATGAGATGATGGGCATGAATAGTTTGTTGGTGTTTTTCTTGTCGGTCATTTCTGGACTCGTACAACTTGTCATTATTGGCGAAGTTGACATTGTACATCTCTACCATTTCTACATGACTAGGGAAGTCCAAGTAATTGCTCATGCCAAAATCAGATACCAATTTCAAATTGTCCGTTTTATCAGGGTTGAGAATATACTTAATTAAACGCCTACGATATTTTTTTCCGTGCGTCGCAAAGTGTTTAGTAACTACCATGAAACTCCTTCAGTCTTTTCACCTCCACTTGAAATTCTTTGTCCACTTCCTTAATTAACTCTCCGACTCCTTTACTCAATTCTTGTAATTGGTCCTGAGAAATCAGATGGCTTTGATTAATCGCACGCGCAATTTGATTGATGTTATTTCCAATCCGTCTCAATTCAAAAACTAACTGGTCATAAGTATCAGTGTTAATCGTGACAAATGACATATTGGGATTAAGCAAAACTTTTCTGGCATAGACTGAGAAATTTTGACAATTGCTCTTAGCAATCCGTTCATTCAATTGGTGTAATTCTGGATCAGTTAGAAATACTTTTTTGAGATTGGTACGATAGCGATAAACCATTACATCCTCCTAACCCATATATTTTTCACGGAACTCACGACTGAGTGGCTGCACTTGATTCACTTCTGCAATCAATTCTTGAACGCAAGTCAATAAGATTGAGACGTGCTCTTGAGTCACTTGATGATTTTCTCTTGCGACAACCAGAACTTCATACACATCTCGACTAATCTGTTCAAACTTTTGAGACTTCCAAAGGGAGAACCAACTTTCAAAAATTCTATACTGATAATTCTTTTTCAATAAATTTTGACGAAGAAATTCTGAGAAACTATCCACTTTTTGTTCCCTCATCATTTCTTTTATCTGTTTTTCTTCTTGTCTCGTGATTCTAAATTGCTTACGGATTAACTTAATTTCTTGTCCCATCTTACCATCCTTTCAACATTATACTTGTCTGACAATGTAAGGCTGCCTCACATTGTCAGTACAATTCCTAAAGACCTCAGTCTCTCCTTGTTCGGTCTTTGCGAGCTCAGATATTGTGGACACAATATCCCAAAAATCATATCGCCAGCCGACCAAAAATTTTCAGTTTTGACAGCCAACGATACGATAACTTGGTGGCTTCGCCCCCAAACCCCCAGTGAAAAATCAAAGATTGATTTTCCTGAGTATGATAAAAGGATAACAAGAATAATTTGGAAAAATTATCACATCATTGAAAAGAGGATAAAAAAAGAGAGCTGAATGCTCTCTCGATTTTAAAATATATCCTGTACTTCACTCATTTGTCGTCTTTCTTGAAGCATTCTGTTAATTAAATCATACGCTTCAACCTCCAAGTCTTGAAGAGATTCTAAAACTAAAACTTTTAAGAATTCTAATGTGACAACTCCCTTTAAAATTAAATCTTCTTTATCATCCATAATAAGAGATTGAAAATACCCCTTAATAAAATCATTTGTTACATTCCCTAATTCTGAAAGCGTATCAATGAGGCTATTCAAAACACTTACACGTGCTACTTCACTATAAGTTTCATTCAATTTATAAACTTCCTCGTAAAAGAATCTCAATCTTTGATATTTCAATGGATCAAGTCCGACAACTGACTCGTTCTTTAATTGGATATGCGTAATAAAATCGTCACCTTTGATATATGTATAACATTTCAAGTATGGTAACAAATTTACAGAATTAAAATACGGATTTAAAACTCCCTGATTTTCTGAATAGCCTACAATCGAATTTTTTGAATGATTACACCTATAACACGTTGAAACTAAGTTAATTGGTAAGATAGCAAATTGTGGAAAGATTGATTCTGGTAAAATATGATCTAAAGTATGTGTTGCATAACCCCATTCGGCATCACAAATTGGACAACATCTAGGTGTAAGTTTGTACAAGTCTCTCCTAAATGAACTTTCTGAAGAGTAAAACGTCTTGTATAGTTCTTTCATTTTTGATTTTTCAATTCCCAAAACTTCATCTGATTGCTCTAATTTAGAAATCAAAGATTGTAAATTTTCACCAGCCTCAAGATAGTCGCTTTCAATTTTATTGAAGTATGGTAAAAGACAATTGGATTCATGAAGCTTCCTAATAATACCAGATTTATTATTACCTTGATTTTGTTCCATGTATCCAACTATTTCATCAATTACATTTGCTATACAAAAGCTTGGTGAACTAATTTTCTTCATCACTAACCTCTTCAAATTTCTTTACTAGTAATGCTTCGCTTCCAAAGATAAAATCAATTTTATCTAGTTCAGTTTTATCTTCCTTAATTAAATCCACTATAAATTTGTAAAATCCAGTGTTCCTAAGATCTGTACCAAAAATCGCATTATTAATATAACTAATGCTTTCTCCAAAAGTTTTAATTGAAATTGACTCAATTCGATTTTGATTGTTATCAAAATTCCGTACTATCTTCCTAATATTGATGTGAGCCAGTTCTTGAAGCACAATAGCAGAATGGGTCGCTAATAAACAAACTCCATTGGCATCGCTTATAATTTCATCTATCGCCCGTATATAAGCTTTTAATAATGGTGGATGTAGAAATAGTTCGGGTTCATCAATAATCACAAAAGTTTTTTCTGAAACATAAATAATTAGATTTAATAAATTTAGAAGAATAATCTTTTGTCCTGAGCTTAATTTCTTCACATCTTCTAAACTGAAATTTTCCATATCAATAGCGTGTTCAATTTGTAAAAACCATGGATCAAATGAAAATTTTTTTATAATATTTCCTAACTTTGTACGGTATCTTTTGCCTACTTCAGTGAACAATTTATGAATATCTTTTGCAATAATTTCGCTTAGATCTTCAGTATTCGAAAAATTTATTCCTATAAATTTATAAATATCTGAGTCTTCTTTTTTAAAACCCGAATCAAATGGACTATACGAAAAACAAACTAATGAATTAAATTGATTAAGATTCGACCTATCAGAATATAATTTTTCTTCAGCATCATCTAGTAAACTTCCATTTTTTTGATAATGATAAAAACTTATAATTTGTTTCAAAAAATTAGTTTTGCCACTACCATTATTTCCGATAATAGAATACATTGAAGTGGGGATTTTAGAATTAGGATCAACATTGAATTTAAAAATTTCCTCTTCATTAAGATTAATCAGATTAACTTCATATTTATCCTGATAACTTCCACCTAGAGTAACTCGATGGAACTGATCAATAACTTCATTATAATTATTATTTCTAAAAAAAGAATCTCTGATTACGTCCTTTTTATGTGCCCAACTGAATATCGTCTGAAAATTAGGGTTATTATATAATTCTTCTAATTTTTCATCATCAAATGCAAGGTCTCCTAATATTTTTAAATACTCTATTCTATCTTTTTCATCAAAAATATTATTGAGAAATCTATAATATTCTAAATTTCCTAAAGATATTATATTTTGAGAGTGTAAATTCTTTTTAATTTTGTCAAAAGATATCACATCACTTGAAGAGTATGGATAAACTGTGATGTTAATATTCCCTAAGTCGTTCTTTTCCCCCTCAAAACAAGCCACTACTTGATATGTTGTTTTAAATCCGTAATCGTCCCAATTATCTTTTGCAAAATAAAATCCATCACTCATATCTTGATCAGTATCTATTGGCCAATCTGTAGTATAGAAATTTACTTCTGCGAACCTTCTTCTCTTCATCAGTAATCCTCCATGCTAAATAAACTACTAAATAATTTACATTAGTCTTCAACAAATAGTTCATTCTCAAAAGCCTGACGGAAAGTCTCTTGCTTCTGAGTAATTATTCTTATTTTCCTTCTAGCCATGATTTACCTCCTTTCTAAAAGCCTACCTTACCATTATACAAATTTTAATGTGATTTTTTTCACATTAAGAACCTAATACAAAACCACCCTTTCGAGTGGCCTATGATAGGATACACTTTTTAACGATTATAGAAAAGGGGGTGCAATTTTTCCGATTTATACTAAGATACTTTAAAATCAAAAGCAAAATCCGTTATATTCATCGTTGAGAGTGTTTATAATAGATTCAAGTTTTATTAAAAAATACTGCTCCTCAGAAGTGAGGTAACTACCTGAAGATATCTTTTCAATCAGTTTATTTTTTTCTCCATTTAACAATTCAAAAGTAATGTCAGCACATGCATCAAAACCCTCATATTTAGGGCGATCTATACTTGTTTTTATTGCGTTAGAAATAATAGAATCTGTCATAACAACTCCAATCTTGGGGACACTACAGAAAGGCATTCCTTTTATAATGCCCTTCTGTAGTGTCTCGCTAGCCCTGCATAAACGCTACCGAAGCTCCCCACCGCTGCAACGAGACACATAAATTTAAAACCTGACGAAATTATTATAGCCATAAACTTGCCCTCCATATCATTCAATACATTGAATAGCCAATCACTCACTAAGTCTATGAGGATTTCTATTGCTACTTCTACACACAATAGAATAAAGGTAGTGGAGTCTGAAACATCGGTTAGCAACAAATGATGGGGAGGGGAGTCGAACCCCTATTCCCCGATACCAGAAGGTTTTAAATTACTAAGAATATTCTAGCATGAAATTTTTGAAAAAACAATCAAAACTATCCAACTTACTATTCGTAATTTCAAAAACAAAATCATAAAAAAATGTATCAATTTCAGTACTCACACTTCTGTGTAAGTTGCTACGATGAAACGAAAACGTCCTCCTGTCAACTCCATCATAGTCTCATATCCAATGTGATTGATTTCTTCTGGTGTTAGATTATCATCAGGAGAAAATGATTGGATCAGATGGTGGGCAGGAATATTTTATTGGTGTTTTTCTTGTCGGTCATTTCTGTATTCGTACAACTTGTCGTTATTGGTAAAGTTGACATTGTACATTTCTACCATCTCTTCATAGCTAGGAAAATCTAAGTAATTGCTCATACCAAAATCAGATACTAATTTCAAATTGTCCGCTTTATCAGGATTGAGGATATACTTAATTAAACGCCTACGATATTTTTTTCCGTGTGTCGCAAAATGCTTAGTGACTACCATGAAACTCCTTCAATCTTTTCACTTCCACTTGAAATTCTTTCTCCACTTCCTTGACCAACTCTCCGACTCCTTTACTCAGTTTTTATAACTGTTCCTGGCAAATAGTGTCTATGAATTCTGTTGAAATGGTACTTGTTCCGTTTTTATAACAGCTAAGGGCTATTGCCTAAAATTTATACAATTCGAGCAAATCTGTTTTTGTCAGGCCATGTGTCTTTCGTATAATTTTATATTGTTACCAATTATAGTATGCTCCTTTTACTTGATAACACTATTATAACATTTAAAAATAAAAAAACATGTTCTAAATTAATAGAAAGTATAATTCTAAAATTAGAATTTTTCGTGATAATCCTATAAAATGCTACTTTTCTAATAAACTTGTACTTATTTCCTTCAAACTACACAATTCTCTAGTTGTTGTAAGTTTGTAATTGACTCAAAAGTATTCGATATAATTTCAAAACAGTGTTTTAATTTATAGTTGGCCAATATCATCTAATTTTAACTAAAAAATCATTATACAAATCAAACAACTAAAAATGAATTTATGGTATACTAGTGATAATAAATAGTTATCGGTAGGAGAGATATATTTTGGATAGAAAAAGTTTTATTACAAAAATAAGTGACTCTTTTAATGATGGAGAATTATCATTATTTTTAGGTGCAGGAAGTAGTTTAGATGCTCATTTTCCAACTTGGAAAGAACTTCTAACCCCATGTGCCGAAAAATTAGGACTCGATATTAGTAGTATCACAGACTATTTTCAACTTGCTCAATATTTTATTAATGAGTATAGTGAGCGAGAATTATATTCACTAATAAATCATAAAATTAACAAATTTGATTATGAAAGCGAACTAATGAAAATAATTGTCCAAATTGGTTTCAAATCAATTTGGACAACTAATTTTGATAAAGTAATAGAGAAGAATTTTGAGTATCAAAAAATAAATATTAATAGTATTCATGATGAACAAGACTTAGGTTCTGTTAGTTTGAAAAATAGAGTAAATATATTCAAGCTTAACGGAGATATAGGTAGTATTTCAAAAATTGTTATTTCAAAATCTGATATTGAAAACTATTACCTTAATCATGAGTTATTTTTAAGTTTTTTTCAAAGAGAGTTAGTCACTAATACTTTTTTATTTATTGGTTATAGTTTTACTGATGATATCGTTCTAAAATCTATTCAAAAGCTACACAGTTACATAGGTAAGAATAATAAAGCATTCTATACAATTATGATAGATAAGCCTGGGGATAAAAATTTTCAACTTTTTATAGATGATTTAGGAAAAAGGTACAACATAAAAGTTTTGTTGGTCCAAACTCCCGAAGACATTAAAGAAATTTTGAGGGAAATAAAAGAAAAAACAATTAGTAAAAATATTTATATCTCAGGTAGTTTAGATGATGCACTAGAGGAGACTAGAGCCTATAACCTTTCGAAATCTTTAGTTGAAAAACTAATTGACGGAGGATACAATATAGTTACTGGATTTGGAAAGAACATTGGCTATTACATTTCCGGTTCCAGCATACAAAAACTTTACTCAATTAATGAGGCTAATATTGAAAAACGTTTAATTATGCGACCATTCGCTCACGATATGAGTTTAGATGAGGATACGTCTTATAGACGAAATCTGATATCGGATACAAAGTTTACCATTGTTATGTATGGTCAGGCAATCAATAGTAAAGGTGACATTGTCACTTCTAGGGGTGTTTGGGAAGAAATTAAAATTTCGAAAGAACAAGGAAATTATATCATTCCAATTGCTAGCACTGGATTTGCTGCAGCAGAGTTAGGGGAGAAAATAAAATCAAGTATAACTGAATACCCTTATTTAGAAAATTATATTGAGAAATTATGTTCGGAAAATAGTCCAGACAAACTAGCGGAATTAGTATTACATATTATTGAAGAAATATCCTTCAATTTTATTGATTAATACCAGTATAATTGATTCCATACAAGCTATTTCTTTTAAAGTTGGCTGAATATTAAATTTAACTTTATTAAAAATGAAGCTACTACTATAATATGAAATATTATCATTAATATTGTATTTTTCTAAACAATATAAAATCAATGTATACAGCATTGTGATTCTAATGCTAAAACAATTTTTATCAATATAATTATATTTATCAATAATAGCATTGATAAATTTATCTGTTGTTATATTTTCTAAAGTCAGTAGATTTTTTATTTCTACTGACTTTAATTGTTCGTATAGTAAACGTTTTAGTATATCAATTGATAAATCATAGGTTCCGCTAGAAATATCAAGTTTCATTTCTCCATATATATACTTAGAAATCCAATTGTATTTCTTAGGAATTTGGCTACTGGTTATCTCGCAAAGAATGGGAATGATTACTATTTCTTGATATTTATCAATTTTGGTTTTAATTGCATCTAATTCTAACATTGCTCCTGTACTTTGAAATAATTGTGTTGAAATAAAAAGTAAAAATATCTTAGATTGTTCTACTCCCTCTTCAATATTGACATAGTCACCGTCATCTCCTAGATACAGTTTTTCATAATCGTACCACACTTCAATTCCTAAATTTTTTAAATGAAAATTTAGAGACTGAGCATAAACTAATCTATCTTTACCTGAAAAACAAAAAAATACCCTATCTTCCAAAATATATCTCTCCTACCGATAACTATTTATTATCGCTATACAAAGCACCCAAATAGGTTTATAATAGCATGATTATTGATAAAGGAGATTTTTATGGATTATAAACTTATTTCTACTTACTTAGATTATTGCAAAACTCATAAGCGTTTGAGTTCACACACGATTCGCGCTTATAAGAATGATCTTATGCAATTTTATAACTCAGACTATGATAATGTCGAATCCTATATAGAACAGTTGACACAATCTAACATAAAAACGAATACATTAAGAAGAAAAATTGCTTGTATGAAGGTGTTTTATAACTATCTAAAATACCAGAACATAATTGAAGAGAATCCCTTCAATCAATTGCGCTTTCAATTTAGAACTGAAAAAATATTGCCTAAAACGATTCCGTATGACATTCTGAAAAGTATTTTTTTATATTTAGAGCAGAGAGTAGTTCTATCTAAAACTGACTATCAAAAACAACACGCTGAAAGAAATCTACTAATTATTTCACTTTTACTTTCAACAGGCATCAGAATTTCTGAACTTTGCCACATTCATCTCAAAGACATTAATCTTTCCAATAAGACACTCCATATTATAGGAAAGGGTAGGAAAGAACGTATCTTATTTTTAGGAGATCAAAAAACATTCAATTTATTAGAAACATATATAAATAAAACAAGAAATGAATCAAATGATTTCTTGTTTCCAGGGCAACATTCTCTTAAACCATTGTCAGAGCAAAGTGTACGTTTAATTTTAAAGAAAATCGTTGAACAAAATAGCTTATCTAAAACTATTACACCACATATGTTTAGACATAGCTTTGCAACAATGCTTCTAGATAATGATGTAGATATTCGATATATTCAACAAATTCTTGGACACAGTTCTATATCAGTCACACAAATCTATACTCACGTATCCCATTCAAAACAAAAAGAAATACTTAGTTCTTTTAATCCTATATCAGTGATTCATTCTGAAATCAAGTAAGAGACATTTCTGAAGGTTACAATTTACTTCATCTTAAATTAATGTTTGTAGTTAGACTTTAGTTAATAGATTTTATACGCAACAAAAGTAAAAAGCATACAAAACTCCACTTTGAATCAGTATTTATACTATATTCCGTATTAAGAACTCTATAATTGTTTTTCTAAAATACAATCTTAAAATATCCTTAAATATAACAAAAAAAGTTTTGTCAAAAACAATTCCTAGATAAAATGAAGTAAATCTTCCCACAATAAAAGGCATAGTATCAAGTTATTTTCAACATCTGATACTATGCCTTTTTCTTATTTTTAAGACTCTTTGCCTATCATTTCACTTACTAGTAAGGTTCACAATAAGTTTAATCTTTGTCAGCAGATTGTTAGTAAAAGAGAATAACCCTGCTAAATTTCTGATCTACTTTATTCTATATTATTCACTGACTAAAAAAGAAAACCTACCTTCTCAGCAATGTCATTAAGTTAGTGATCTAACTCTTTAAATAGGAGATAGGATTGAGAACATCAAAGTGATTCTCTATCCTATCTTCTATTTTTTTGCATGACAAATAAAGGTTTTTTCACCCTATTTTTTGAGATTTATGTTACTCTATAGATGAAATCAACTACCGATTGGGCCTTTATCTTTCTTGGATATTTTCGATTCGGTCGAATAATAGATAACTGTTTCTTGAGGTAGTTTTTCAACTGGAGAGAAGAAAGGGAACAGTTAAAAAACAAACGGCAGGCATAAGCCGCATCTGAGAAACACACTTTATATCTTTGTTTTTTACGACTACTGTCGATGGCAACTTGCGAGATTACCCAACGATAAAAGTTAAAATTTGTAAAGCGAGCAAAGATTTCTTGGAGAATCCCTTCCTTCTTTTTTGCATGAAAATTGACCAAGCCAACACTGTATTTCAGGTCACGAAAACTAGTCTCTATGCCCCATCTGCTGGCGTAGAGATTTTTTAATTCTTGGATTGAATAGTCTGTATTTGTCACTAAAGTTTCGTATTTTCCTTCTTCCACTTCTAAACGCACCATACGAAAAGGAAGCTCATAGAGTACTACAGGATCCTGTTTTTGACTTGTTTCTGGAAGAAAATCAAAAGTAGAATTGTGTGGAATAAAATGATAGTCATTGGGAAAATCACGATAAAGTTTTTTGAGCTGATTGGTTTGCTTTCGTGATAATGTTAGAGAAAATGTTTGATCAAAACACTCCGTATTTGGCAAGTTGAAGGAGGAACGCATGGATTGTTTTCCATCTCGAATACGGATGATATAAAGCCAACCTTTTTCTTGAAAATGAGCCATAAGATTGTAACTTTCATAGCCTCTATCCATGATAACAAGAGCTTTCTCGAAAGGGAGAATCCTCCATCATCTGAATCAGAGCTAAGCGCTCATGTTGCGTATGTTTGTCTTGAATAGAAACATCTCTATACACTCCACTCGTCAAGTCGTATAGGGCATTTATGTGTATGAGATTATAGGATTTAACATCCTTTTGGGTTTGGATAGAGGTTTCTGTATCCATGGGATTTCGAGGAATACAGATATCACTCCCATCTGCAGCGAATATTGG
>ERZ772910.1203-NODE-1203-length-13421-cov-2.905581_pt1 | contig 13421 bp, 11 predicted proteins | sample MGYA00511357_ERZ772910 | MGnify/ENA primary metagenome ERZ772910 (study PRJEB29015, sample SAMEA2738096) | human oral metagenome | biome: human oral; feature: human-associated habitat; material: saliva | place: China | collected 2193 ... | reverse complement strand
GACTGTTGCGGGTTCGAGTCCCGTCACCCGCTCCATTAAGGATTTCAGCTTAAAGCTGGGATTTTTTTTAATCCAAAATTTATGTCCTTACAAGCAGGGGGTCATAGGTTCGAGTCCTTTTAAAAGTCGTAAATACTTATTCTTATTAGATTTTCATAAAGTTCTTATGTTGAAAATTTCTTTTCTAGAGTTTATGCTCATGCGATGAAGCTTTCTAGTGTTTCAAGTGGGGCGATTAAAAGACATTTTTCATATTCAGATTTGAGTCCCTTTTCTTTGCAGTAAGCAAGCACTTCATCATCAAAAGTTCAAGGCTGAAACCAGACTTTTTTGATTTGTAATTCCACGACCTGAGGGAGTATCTGCAAAGTCAGCTTCGGATTGACCATAAAAATCACGACTTCGGGAGCGATTTTCAGTTCAGCAAGAGAAGCAAAGCACGGAATTCCAGCGATCATTTGGTAGTTTGGATTGATAGGAATGACTTCAAAGCCTCCTTCTCTTAGGCGAGTAAAGAGACTAAACGCAAGGGATTCCGGATTCTCAGAGGCTCCAATCAGGGCAAGATTAGGCATAAATAGCAAGAAAAAGAGGGTAAAAATTTGACAAAATACTATGGGGGGGTATAATGAAGGTAGAAGTTTTAGTTACTATTTCTTATCTCATGATTCAACATTATTTCTTTAACGCACTTGAGAATCCTCAGACACTTAGTCTCTTTGGGAGAGCATTAGAATCTTTGTATTGGAGAGCTTTTTTCCTCGTGGCATGTAGTATTCTTTTACTTTTTGTTTGATATAGTGTCTATCTACTGATCAAAAAACATTCTCTTACTTCAAGGAGAAAGAATCTGACTTTATCTGAGTTAAAAAACTCATTTCTTCTTAGTTATGAAAAGCGAAAAGGCTCTTTTTCCAAGTCTAGTTATCTTATCCTTTGAGCTGTGCTTCAACTCCTAAGTTGGAGTTTTGTTCGTTTTATCTTTGATGTAATGTCTCAAGGACTAGAAACCCAAAATACAAATGAACATTTTGCTATCAATATGCTTTTAGGAAAGTGGGCATCTTTCTCTTTGTTGATCTTTATGATCGCCCCTTATTTTATTACGTTTTCCTTTGGGAATAAGCTCGTTCGTAATTTAGGGATACTGACCTATATTTTTTGAATCTGATTTCTGTTTTTTTGATTTCTCGTTCAACTTGGGACGCTTGTTTAATAAAAAAAGAGGCTCTTGTTAGAAAAAAGGATTTTTTAATTATGCTCCAATAATCTTATCAATCAAACCGTAATTCAAAGCATCTTCTGGACTCATCCATTTATTTCTCTCCATATCAGTAAGGGCTTCATCATAGCCTTTCCCTGAATGTTTCGCGATGATTTCAGTCAGCATTTTTTTTACTTTGAGCATCTCTTCAGCTTCAATCTGAATATCCGTCGCCTGTCCAGAAATCCCTCCTCCAGAAATCAACGGCTGATGAATCATAATCCTAGAATGTGGCAGAGCAAACCTTTTCCCTTTCGTTCCTCCAGCAAGTAAAAGCGATCCCATAGAAGCCGCAAGTCCCGTACAAATGGTCTGCACATCACACTTGAGAATCTGCATCGTATCGTAAATTGCGAGTCCTGAATAGACTTCTCCACCAGGCGTATTGATGTACATGATGATATCTTTCTCAGGATCTTTCTTTTCCAGATAGAGCATCTGCGCTACGATCGTATTGACCATCGCACTATGTACTTGCTCTCCCACGAAAATAATTCTATCTTCAAGGAGTCTTGAGTAAATATCATACGCTCTTTCTCCATTTTTGGTTTTTTCAAGGACGGTAGGAATAAGGGTCATTCGTTTCATTTCAAAAAGAATAAAATTCTGATTCAGTCTAAGGTTTTATTATTTGATTTCAACTTAAAAAACAACAGCCTGAAAAAGTAGAGCAAATGAGGAGGAAAATCAGATTTTTTAGTTTGATTGAAGCTTTTCAAAGAGAAAGTGCATTACACTGGAGAAATCTCTACTATCAATCTTGATCCCAAAGGGAAGCTCCTTAAAAATAATCAAATACACGACCTCCCCAACCACAAAAATATTCATCGTAGAATTTCCTGCTGGAAGCTCGCTCAGGTTTTGGATATTGGTCGTTTTGGAAATCTGCTCCATAATCATTACCCCATTCCCAAGATAGGCTTCCACGAGGACTTTCTGCTTTTGAAGCTTGGCAAAAATATTTTCGTAGTAATCTTTGAGCTTTTTTCCGACAGAAACCTGAGCTTCAAAGGTATTGGTCGCAAAAAATTTAATCACTAAATACTGATGCTTGATCGTGGTATCATAGATATCATTGAAGAGATTTTTGATCCCATCCTCTCCATCAAAAAGACTAATCTTGGGGATATAGCTATATTTACTCGCATCATATTGAGCAAGTTCAGCTTCAATCAGCCCAAAATTATCTTCCAAATGCTGAAGTTCCTCCTTTTTGGCAAGCATATATTTTTTGAGTAAACGGATCTCTGGCACAAAAAAATGCGTTACTCACCTGACTTTGGTTTCCAGGACAACCCCTTCTTGAGTCAGTTTTAGTAAACTTTTGTAGACTGAAGTCCTTTCCATATGCAAATAACTCGCAATACTTGAGGCAGGTTTTGTCCCTAGTTTGTAGAGTGCAAGGAAAATCTCAGCCTCCTTCTCAGTAAAGCCTAGCTGAGTAAAAAAACGATGAAAATCCATATAGAAAGCAGGAAATATAAAAGCTGACTTTATTGTGATTTTTTCAGCACAGTTTATGATACTCATCTCGTTGACATTGTCAAGAAAAAGCATATATTGCTGGTGTTATTTTGTTCTATACCCTTCACATTTATTCTTAACCCCCAAAACCCATGCACTACACCTCAAAAGAAGTCTATGACTACATCTCAAAGCAGATGAACGATCCAATCGTGGAATGGAAAACTTGCGAAATTTCTTGAGCTCAATTTCCGATCTATCAGTCAGATTTGGAATTCTATGATAAGATTTCTCCAGTGATTAACGGAGTAAAGTATCCAATTCCTACTCCTAAACTCTGTCCTGAAGAAAGAGAAAGGAGAAGAATGAGCTTTGTTAACCTCAGAAAACTGTATCGTAGAACTTGTGATGCTAGTGGGAAAGCTATTATTTCTATTTATAGTCCAGAGAAAACTTATACAGTCTATGAGCAGAATATTCGACATGGAGAGGGATGGAATCCTTTGATTTATGGGAAAAAATGGAATCAAGAAAGGAGCTTCTTTGAGCTGTTTGATGAACTTTTACATCAAGTTCCACTTGCAAGCTTAACAAATATTGGATCGGAAAATGCTGAATACTGTGCTATGGGAGCTTACAATAAAAATTGCTATCTTATTGTAGGTTGTAATTCAGAAAACTGTTATTATGGGATGTATACCAATAACTCTTCCTCCTGTGTTGATTACTTCTTCTCAATAAACAACCAAGAATGCTATGAAATTATTGATGCAAACTGATGTTATAAGGTTTCTTATAGTCAAGAAGTTCTTAACTGTAGTGAAAGTGTATTTTTGTATAATTGTGAAGGATGTCATCACTGTTTTTGCTGTGTAAACCTAAAAAATCAAAATTATTGTATCTTCAATAAACAAGTTTCCAAAGATGAGTATTTTGCTTATTGGAAAGAAAAATTTTTAAATCCCAATCGTGATTTAGGGAAACTCCAAACTGAATTTAATCAATTCAAAGCTAATTTTCCTCTCGTAGCAAACAAAATCATGCAAAGCGAAGGAAGTTTTGGACATAATGTAAGTCATGCTCAACATTCAGCTTTCATCTTTGATACTCACGGAGGAGATGAAGGAGTCAGAAATTCAAAATATATCAGCTTAAGTACTGCTATACATGATTGATATGATCTCACTGATAGCGGAAATGCAAGTTCACGGTGCTATGAGGGTATTACGGTTAATGGAAATAAAAATCTGTTTTGTATTAATGTAATCTCCTGTTGAGAGGTTTATTATTCCCATTCATGTCAAAATTGCACACATCTTTTTGGTTGTGTTGGTTTAAAAAACAAACACTATTGTATCCTTAATGTACAATATTCCAAAGAAGAATATGAAAATCTCCTGGCTCAAATTATTCTGCAGATGCAAAAAACAGGAGAACGAGGTGAGTTTTTTTCTCCTTTCTACTCTCCTTTTGGCTACAATGAAAGCCTCGCTCAAGAATTCTTTCCACTTGAAAAGCAGGAAGCCCTAAGTAAAGGCTATGCTTGGCAAGAATCTCATTATGATCCCAAACTTCCTGCTTGAGCAAGCTTCTTAAAAGCGGAAGATGTTCTTAGTATTCCACCACAAGATGACAGCATCCTTGATCAAATCCTACTCTGTAAGGACTCTTGAAGACCCTTTAGAATTGTCAAACCAGAACTAGATTTCTATCGCAAACATCAGCTCCCTCTACCAAAAAAGCATCCAGATGTCCGCCATGAAGAGAGAGTTATGCGTAGAAAATCAAGAAATCTCTTTTTAATAAACTGCAGTATCTGTTGAGAACCAGAACTTAGCTCTTATAGTCCTACAGAAAGTTCTAAAATCATTTGTTCTGAATGTTTAGAAAAATCTACAAATTAAAGCATATAAGCCATTTTAAAATCTCTATCTCCCCCCTCATGACCCATCTCATCAAAATCTATCATTCCTTTGATCAAAATAAGCAAAGTTTTGAGGACTTTTTGGATACGATTTCTCAGACTCTGACAGGGAAAACTTTTACTCTTGGACTTCACTATCTCAAAGGCGAAATTTTCTATTCCCTTGATAGTGCAAAAGTGAATTATCCAGCTTTTGAGTCGCTTTTCTATTCTCGTTTCAATGATTTCCAAATCGTCGTAGATGATAAGGAGCTTTGGAATTACGAAAAAGCAAAGACCGTCCTCGCAGAAATGTATCTGGAGAATGAAGGTTTTTTCCCTTTCAAGACTGAGAATGAGGGTGATTTTATTTCCGCGTTATTGAGGACTTTTGAGAACTTTGACCTAATCCATGATAAAGTCAGCTTTTTCGTGGAATTTACGCCTTTGGACAATGCAAATTTCCTCTTTTATCTACAAACCAAGCTTCAGCATTGGCGAAAAAGGAAAAAAATCTGACTTCAGTTTTACAAATATCTTTTTACCCATACGAGTAATAAAAACCGAAAAGCCGAAGGGCAAACTTTTTTCAAGGCAAAATCCAAAGAAAACCTTTTTGCAGTCAGAACCTATATCATCGCTCAAGCTGAGAATAAAGCAGCAGCAGAAGGGAGGATTCAATCGCTTTTTACCAACTTTTCAGTATTTAAAAATTTTCCTGCTAATCAGTTCCTCCTAAAAAAGCATCATCATCCTTTTCCTTTAGTTCAGAAGCTCAAAAAACAGCAATCAGGACTCAAAAGTATGCTCCTTACGAGTAAAGAACTCACAAGCTTTTTCCACTTCCCACCTAACCCTAAAAACGAAACTTCCCTTTTGACCGTAAAAGCAAAAAAACTTGCTTTGCCTGTTGGAGTGCCTTCTTTTGATTATAGTGTAGATGAGAGAGGCGAAGTCTTCGCTCGCAATTTCCCTGAAAATGTGAATATTGTAGGAGTCTCTGACTATAGATCTACAACGGTTCCCGTGGGGATTTATGATGAGGATAGGCTCAGACATATGTATATTATCTGAAAAACCTGAACGGGAAAATCAAAATTTCTCCTCAATTTGATGATCAACGATATTCAGCAAGGAAGAGGACTTGGAATTATTGATCCTCATGGAGATGCAATTGAAGAGGTGATGAGCCATATCCCTTCACATAGGCAAAAGGATGTAATCATCTTTGATCCGACCGATAGTGAATATCCCTTCTGTATGAATCCGCTTGATATTCAGCTTGATGAATCCAAACAAGTGCTTGCAAAAGGGTTTATTGATATTTTCAAAAAATTCTTTGGTGCAAACTGGAATCCTAAGCTTGAACATGTGTTGAGGATGATTTTCCTTGCGCTCTTGGACAAAAAAGGGGCAACGCTCTTTGATATCATTAGAGCACTCACAGATAAGGACTTTAGATACGATATGATTGAACATATCCAAGATGATGTGGTAAGAAACTTCTGGACCAACGAATTTGCAGGCCGATCTCAGCAATTTAATAGCGAAGCTATCATGCCAATTCTCAATAAAGTGGGTCAGCTTTTGTCTATTGATATGATCAAAAATATCTTTGCCTCTGCTGAAAATAAGCTGGATCTGAGAAAAGTCATGGATCAGAAAAAAATCCTCCTTATCAAGCTCCCTAAAGGAAAACTCCAAGAGGAAATTATGGGATTCCTCGGTGCGATGTTCGTAACTAAACTTTTTCAAACCGCAATGGGAAGACAGTCTGTGGAAAAAAGCGAGAGAACCCCTTTCTTTCTCTATGTGGATGAATTTCAAAATTTTGCGACCGATACGTTTAGTGAGATTTTATCTGAAGCGAGAAAATACGGACTTTCACTCATCGTAGCCCATCAGTTTATTAAACAAATCCCAGCGAATATCTCAGATGCTCTCTTTGGAAATGTAGGAACCCTGATTAGCTTTAGAGTTTCCTCTGAGGATGCTGAATATATCAAACAACACTTTCAGCCTTTTCTCTCTGGATATGACCTTGCAAACCTCAATATGAGAGAATTTTACTGTAAACTGCTCGTAAAAGGACAGGTGAAAGACCCATTTAGTCTGAAAGCTTGCCGAACTCCAGATGTAAAAGTGGACAAACAGCTAATTGAAGAACTCTATCGCCGATCCAGAAAACAATATGCGAGATCCCTTTCTGAAGCAAAACAAGTCGTAGCCGAGCAGCAACAAGATGTGATGAAAACGATTGAAGAATTTGCTGAGCCGATTATTTAAAGTATTTCAAAAGAATGTTTTAATAGGAATTAGATTTCTAGCTCCTTTTTTGAGTTGAATGGAGATTTTAACTTGCAATTTATGATTAAAACCTTACCAACAAGTATTCATCTTCTTTATTTTCTACTGATAAAAAATGAAAAAAATCTGAATTTTATTAGGAGTTGGAATTTTTACCTTGAGTAATGCTACTTTTGCAGCGGTAAATCAGTCTCAAATCAAGGATTTTTCTTCAAAACTTGAAACCAACAAGACGAAACTGATTAAAAATATTGATGAGAGTAAAGTAAAGCTCAAAAATGTCGCTAAAGAAGCGAGTAAATTCTCTGATACTTCCTTATTCAAGGCTGCAAGTTGTCTAGGTGCGATCCCTGTTGAGGATCAGAATTTAAATTTTGATAAAATTACTACAACGCTTAAAGAAGAAATTCTGAATGAGTATATCAAGCTTGATGGGGAGATTAAGAGGCTCAGCTTTGGGATGAAAGAAAGTGATCCTTTGATTTTTGGAAATAGTCTAGATACTTTTTACAATCAAAATGCACTTAAAATCAGTAAGATTGAGAATGACTATTATCTCAAAACAGAGAAAGTAAAGAAGACCTTTCTTGAATATGTAGAGAATAATAAAACTTTGCTTACCAAGCTAGCTCAAGATCTGGATTCTATTGAAACTTTCCAGAAAGCGGCAAGTGGAGCGACAAGTTCTCTTGAAACTTTCAAAAAAGAAGTAAATACGCGTTCAGAATTTTTAAAAACACTTGAAAAAGCAAAAACTGATAGCGAAGCAAGTTTTGCAGCAGAATTGGAAAGAGTTTTCAACCAAGCTATGGTAGATTACCATCCTGATGATGCAACGCAAGCGAAATATCTTATTCATAAGGATAATTTCCTCAAAAAATTTAAATCTGAAATTGGTCAGGCTCAGTATTACCTTTTTTCAGCTATTTTTTCTTATGCAGACTATATGGATCTTATAGCAAAAAAAGCAGATATTGAAAAACAGTTTTATACAGCTTCAGGAACCATTGATTGTAATCTTTTGTTGACTACAAGTATGAATCTTGGTAAATATACTCAAGGAGCTGATACGAAATCAGAAAAGATTCAGAAAGGACTCCAGCTTCTTATCGATGCTACAAAAAATGGTAAACTTAATATGAAAGTCCTTGAAGAACCAACAATCTCTTATTTCAAAACTACGAATGAAAAACTAACAAGAAAACTGATTGCTAATTTTAAAGCGATGTTGGATGTCGAGAAACCTCAAACTTCGACACTTACTACTGGAGAGGTAACTAATGAACCACAATCTCAAACTGAACAAATTCCTTTGCCTCCAGAGAAGGTAGTCTTTACTCAGGCTTTTAAGAAGGGGCAGTATCATGAGCAGATAAAAACTTTACAAACCTTGCTCAAGAATTGGGGATATTACCAAGGGGAGATTAATGGAGTCTATTCTCCAGCCACGATAGAAGCGGTTTATAAATTTCAGCTCAAAGAGGGGATTATTACCGGAAAAGAGAAAAATAAAGCTGGATATGGACGATTCTGAGTTAAGACAAGAGAAAAGCTTAATAGTAGTATGTAATCAGATTTTTCATTTTTTTGAATAGTGAGATTCCAATGATAACGAGAAAAAAAGGGTTTACCTTGCTTGAAATTACCTTAGTAATCATTATTTCTGGATCAATTTTGACAACGGTATATGGAATTATGACTTTATTGCCAAGAGTGAAGAGTTTTAATGATGCAAGACAAAATCTAATTCAGCAAACGAATGATGTAATGGATCGTTTTACGATTCTTTTTCAAGATTATACCATTGATTATGAAGAATACTTTAATAGAAAAATGGTCGGTTGTGATAAAAATAAAAAAGGAACAGCTTTTGAGTGGATGGTAAATACAAGCGGACATTGTGATGCTTTCACTGCCTATGGAAATGAAAATGCAAAATTACAGGGGGAAAATCTTAAAGAACATCATCTTTCTTATTGTTCTTCTGATCGTTCTTCAGATGCAGGAAATTTACTTTTAGCTTATCCAACCTGCAAGGATGCTACTTTGCCAGAGGGAGGAATTTTGGCTTCTAATGATGGGAAACTTTCATATGGGCAATATAAGCAGTTTTTCTGGGATATGAAAAATGATACTGATGGACAATCTATTGCCGAAGGTAAGCCAAAAGAAGTAGGAGATTCTGATGATAGAGATGAGGGGACGGGGCCGATTGCTATTGGACAACCACAAAATATTCAAGAGCTTTACCTTATTTCTCATGATGGAACGAGGAGGCTTTTTCTGAGAAAGCATTTAAAGATCTTTAAAAATCTGAAAGGGGAACTTTCTACAGGATATACGATTCAGATGCTTAAGTTGAGAGGATTTGATGCTGGGAAAGCACATCGTTTTGATGCAGAGCATGATAATGAGGTCTATGATGGACAGATAGACACTTGGGCATGTGATGCGGGACAAAAGTTTTCTTGTAATGGAAAAGAAATTCTGAATTATTCTTGATATTATCTTCCAAAAGATGCAGATGATGGATGGGTAGATTTGTTTGATGATAATCTTAATATTATTCATTGGAATATTCAGATTGCTCCTGTTAAAAATCCTGATTATGCTTGGGCAGAAGAAAAGCAACAGATTAATCCTTATATCCAGATTTCTCTTACTGCGGGTTTGAATGAACATTTATGGGCGAATAAACTTTGATGAAGTACTAATGGATATCAATACACTCTTCAAAATCTTTATGATACGAGGGGATTTTATTTAAAGTAGATGTATAAAAAATCTTAATGGATACTTTTTTAGGAACAAAGAAGTTTAGTTCTTCTTCGGTTAGAAAGGGTTTTTGGATTAAGATACCCTTTATTCAACAGCTGTTAACAAGTAAAGAATTTGCATTGGTTTGTTTTTTTTGTTGTTTGTTTTTTATTCTGGGAGTCAGGCTTTTTTGGTTGCAAGTAGTTAAATATGATCAATATGATGCGCAGTTGAGTAGATTACATTATAAAGAATCCTTATTAGAACCAGAAAGAGGTGATATTTATGCATTAGATAAAGGATGACATCCGGTTAAATTGACAGAAAATTTGACTTTATACGATTTGGCACTTGATCCCAAAGATTTAACGGTTTTTCCGGCCGAGAAAGATCAGAATGGAAATATTACGATGCCAGAAAAGCCTATGAAGCCTCGTTTTATTGAACTCATAGCTCCAATTATTTATAAACATCTTTGTGAAATCAATGGAATGAAAGTTCCAACAAAGGCTGAATGTGTGAAGAATGTAGAACTTTTTTCTAACGAAACACTTTTGCCTAAGAAACCAGATTTGTTTTATTTTTGACAAGGAGCAAGATCTCCTGAGTATGAAACTTTTGATTTTACAGGATATCAAGAGAACTTTAATAGTGTGGTTGAACACTTTACCAAGCAGAAGGCAATGGAACTCATTAAGGCAAGGCTCGATCAAAAAATTCAAATCTGAATTAAGACTTCAAATTACCTCGGATATTTTGTAGAACCCAGATTTTTAGATGAGGTAAAACAGCTTGATCTTCCCTATCTTAGTGTTGAAAATGAGAATTATCTCTACATTATTCCAGCAAGGATTGAAAACAAAACGAAAGCTATTAGCCAAATGAGATCGCTTCTGAAGAAACGAAGATATCCTATTGGGGTAAATTTTGAAACCCTTTTTGAAGTTCAAGAATGGAGGTATATTAAGCTTATTTCGGGACTCAATCCAGAACTTGCTCAAGAGATAAGAGAGTTAAAATCAGAACATCAATTTGAAAAATCTAAAATTAATAAGGAAACAAATACGATCGGAATCCCAGTATTGTATGGACTGATTTTAGAGCCGTTTATGACGAGATATTATCCATATGGAGAGTTTATGGCAAATACTCTAGGATATGTAGATAAGAAGGGGGTTGCCTATTATGGAATTGAACAATATTTTGATAATATTTTGAAGGGAAAGAAAGGGGAAGTAAGAGGAAGAAGCTCGGGAATTGCAGGTAATATTTGAACTAATGAGTTTGAAATTCTCCAGCCAATTGATGGAAGTGACGTCTATTTGACTTTAGATATTGGACTCCAAAGAGAAGCTGAGGAAATTGCTCGTAAAGAACTTGCAGGTTTAAGGGCAGATGCAATCAGTATTTTGGTTTTGGATACAGAAAACGGACAGGTAAAAGCTTCAGTAAATGCTCCTACTTTTAATCCAAATAGTTATAATGATGCTTATACTTTGGTTCCTTTGTGAGAAGAATATGCTCATTTGATAGATAATTTGAGCTATGTTGATATCCCTGTTTATATTTATACAGGGAATGATTATCATCTTGCAACAAGGTTAGAAAGACAGAATACCGGCCTCCAAAAATTTATCAATAAAAATGTTTTTGGACCCCAGGTTTTTGTGGATAAAAATATTAGTAGTCCTTTTGAGCCTGGAAGTATTTTTAAGGCCTTTACAATAGCTATTGGTTTAGATACGGATGAAATGTCGTATCAAGATAGATATCAAGATGAAGGTTCTGTTAAGGTATGAATCTATACAATTAAAAATGCCTCTCGTGCGTGTGAGGGAAATCATAATTTTTTACATGCCTTTATTCATTCTTGTAATGTAGGAATGGCAAAAATTGTTCAAAGAGTTCAAAAATATGTGTTTTATAATTATCTTACAAGGTTAGGATTCTGATCATTGACAGAGATTGAATTAGCAGGAGAAAAAGAAGGATTCTTAGATAATGTAAATACTGTATCATTAGCTAGATTCTTAAATAATGCTTTTGGACAAGGGTTAACTACTACGCAGATTCAGCTTGCTGTGGCTTATGCAGCTTTAGTTAATGGAGGGTATTACGTAAAACCAACGATTATTGCGGGTATTTTTAATAAAGATTGAGCAGAAAATGCTAAATCAATGATGCCTCAAGAAAAGAAGAAAATTCTTAGTTCTTCTACATCAGAAGCTCTTAGAAAAGGGTTTTGGGAGGTGTTAAATAATAATCCAGAAATTTCAAATAGTGCAAATATTCCAGAAGTAAAACTTGGAGCAAAGAGTTGAACGGCACAGATTTCATATAGATGAAGATATCAGAGGGGAGAGGGGCGAACGAATGGAACTTTCGCTGGAATTATTAGTGTGGATCAGCCAAAATATGCGGTCTTAATATGGGTTCGTCGTCCGAGAAGGAATCAATGGTGATGATTTACGGCAGGACCAATTTTTAAGCAGATTGCTTCTTATATTTTGACATACGATATGTAATTATTTATCTTTAAGAAAAAAAATGCAGACCATTAATCTTTCTAAATTGGTGATGAGTTCTTATTTTATAAATCTTTTAGAGCAAGAGGATATTAGATTTGATCAGATTCTTACCGATAATCCATATTTGGCAAAAGAGTGAAATATCCTTTGTATAGATGGTGATCTTACCTCCTTTTTCCATAAACAAAAAAAAATAAAAACCTGACTTCTTATTTTAGATCAGCTTAATTTACAGGATGTAGCTCCTTTTGTTGATTTGTGTTTTGAAAAATATTATATTATTGACGCTCGAACTTGAGTTTCGAGTTTTGGAAAGAAAATTTCACAAGAAGTGAACTATCTTGATTCTTTGGTTGGCAATGCGATTTTTCCTTTTGATGAGAATTACTTTATACAAGCTCTGAAATCAGGAACATCTTCCGTTATTTTTCTTACAGATCAAGAAGTCCCTGAAAATATCTATGCTTCCCACACAGAGGAGCAATTACAGATCGTAGATAAGGCGCTTGTAGAACAACCACAATTCATTTCTCTTTTATCTCCAGAAAATCCTAGCCTTTTTCTCATTGGAACAGGGAATCATTTGGAAGAGTTGATAAAACTTTCTCAATTTTTATCTCTTCATGAGCAAAAGATTGCTTTAGGAGTAATAGGTAATCTTTCTGTAATCAAATCTCTAGAATTTCAACAAAAATTTCTATCAGTAAAAAAAATCTGAATCCTAATTGACCATACTCCTACTAATTTTTTTTCTAAATTTTTTTCTACAAATAAAGAAATTACTTTGATTACACCAAAGTATCAACAGTTGACAAGTATTTCTCCAGATTGGGCTTTTACACAAACAGAATTTGATGCTGAAGCTCTTTTGAAAAGGGTAGTTGAATGAGTTGAGTAAACTTCCCTTTGAAAAAAAAATCGGAAACCTTACACTAAACAAAAGATAAAAATCAGAATTTTATTATTTTTTTAACAGAGCTGATGAGCCTTGCAAACAAGTATCGTCCACAAACGTTTGATGAAATGATTGGTCAAGAGCATATTATTGATATTCTCAAGGCTCAGATGTTGGCGAGGGATACCGTACATCATAATTATCTACTTTTTTGACCTAGAGGAACAGGGAAAACAACTTCAGCAAGATTGATTGCTAAGGGGCTCAATTGCCTTGATCTTCAAAATGGAAACCCGTGTAATC
>ERZ772910.1201-NODE-1201-length-13437-cov-3.031460_pt1 | contig 13437 bp, 11 predicted proteins | sample MGYA00511357_ERZ772910 | MGnify/ENA primary metagenome ERZ772910 (study PRJEB29015, sample SAMEA2738096) | human oral metagenome | biome: human oral; feature: human-associated habitat; material: saliva | place: China | collected 2193 ... | reverse complement strand
GGAAGACAGAATCCATTCTGCATTTTGCTGCTGACCATTATGAGAACATCATCGAAATTAATTTTGTTCGTGATGAAAAATATAAGGGAATTATTGCGGAGGGTTATGAGGCTGCTGACATCATAAAGAACATCTCTTTAATTGATCCTTCAAAAAAGTTTGTGCCGGGAAAGACACTGCTCTTCTTTGATGAGATTACAGAGTTTCCGGAAATTGCCACTTCCCTTAAGTTCTTCTGTATGGACGGCCGTTTTGATGTGATTTGCAGTGGATCCATGCTGGGAGTCCATTACAAAAGAATTGAAAGCAATAGCGTAGGATATAAAAAAGACTATGAAATGTATTCTATGGATTTTGAGGAGTTTTTGTGGGCAAAGGGTTATGGAAATGATACTGTAGAAATGCTGCTTTCTCACATGAAGGAATTTACGCCTTTCAGCGAGTTGGAAATGAGTGTCTTCCATTCTATCTTTCTGGATTATACTATTCTTGGAGGGATGCCTGCGGTTGTGAAAGAATATATCGAGCGAAATACCTTTGAAGGATCTCTTGATACGCAAAAGCAGCTGATAGCAGACTACAAAGAAGATATTCGGAAATATGCATCTGGTATCGATCAGACAAGGATCATGAATGTGTTTCATCGAGTTGCGCCGCAACTAGCAAGAGAAAATAAAAAATTCCAGATTACCAAGGTCGCTTCAGGGGCACGATTCCGTGATTATCGAGGTTGTGCGGAGTGGCTTGTGGACGCAGGAATGGTCAATATCTGCTATAATATGGAATTCCCGGAACTACCTCTTTTGGGCAATTACAATCCTGATGCGTTCAAACTGTATTTCGCTGATACCGGTTTGTTGGTATCCATGTTGGATGATGAATCGCAGGAGGATCTCAGGGCCAACAAGAATCTGGGAGTCTATAAGGGTGCGCTTTATGAAAATATGGTAGCTGAAGCGCTTATTAAACAAGGGTATAAACTGTTTTATTACAAGAAAGAGGATTCAACCTTAGAAGAGGATTTCTTTATCCGTTCAACAGCTTCCCTGATTCCTGTTGAGGTAAAGGCAAAAAGTGGTCGTGCAAAATCAATGAAGACGCTGATTGCTTCCGATCATTACCCGGATATCAGATATGGAATGAAGTTTTCAAAAAGCAATATCGGACATGAGGACTGCATCTACACATTTCCCTATTTCTGTGCATTTCTACTTAAAAGATTCATGGCAGATTTTCGTGCAAAAGAAGAGAAATAGAAAAACAACCGGAACGGAGGAATCAAAGGAAAGATGCGCAACTTGGGATGCTCTGAGAGAAAAATAGAATTTGATTATAAAAGTGGAACAGGCATTTTCATCCGCCAGGGAAGAGGCAAAGCCACCCTCAAAATCAAATACAGGGGCGCCTATGGCATGGGGGAGAAGTATGACGCCGTCAACCAAAAAGGGAAAAAGGTGATCAATGAAGTAAAGGAAAACACACCGATGATGCGTCCGCTCTTTTATCAATTCCCGGAGGATGAGAATGGTTTGAATTGCGAGGATGAATACATGTTTGGGCAAGATTACCTGGTCGCTCCATTCATGGAGGAAGATCAGACCCGTAGAGAGAAGGGAACTGGAAGGATTTTTTTACAGGAGAAGTTTTCAAAGGAGGGCGGGTGATTCTCTCGAGTGAGGGTGGGAAGATACCTGTATTTATTCGAATATAAGCCAGGTGCACGGTGAGTATAGCGGGGGGGCATAGATGAAAGAGCGTGTTTACGGAGAAAAAGTCAGCATCGACACAGAAAACACCGTTTCTTTTTATGATCAAAGAGCCAGGACGATCAATAACAGAAAGCAAGAATATACGACGGTTTTACTGGGCGATCAAGACCCGGATTTTTCCGTTAAGTGGGATGCGTATGAGAAGCAATTGATCCTTCCCAGGTTAAAGCTCAATCAAGACAAGGTGATTCTGGATATCGGCTGTGGAATGGGAAGATGGGCAGAGGCGGTTGCGGATCAATGTAAGGAATATTACGGTGTGGATTTTTCTTCGGAACTAATTGCCGTGGCAAAGGAGAATATCAAGAATGAGAACTGCCACTTTTATGCCATGTCCGCTGTTGATGCAGTTTCCAATCCGAAAATCACAGCTCGGAAATATGATATTGTGCTGGATGTCGGTGTTTCCATGTATATCAATGAAGAAGAGTTGAAGGAATGTTATCGGGGCTTAAAGCAGTTGGCGGATCGGGATACCCTGTTTTATTTTGAAGAGAGTGTCGGGAAAAAGGAAAGAATCACTGTAAACCATATATGGTCCGGCAATTTAAATGCCTATTATAGCGCAATCTATAGAACGCGGGAAGAATATAAAAGTCTTATTGAGGAGTGCATGAATGGCGTGGAGTTTATCGAGGAAGGGTATCTCCATTGCCTTGATAAGGAAGAACATGCGGAAACAAGCCACTGGTATGCGCTGTTTCGATTGAAAAAAGATTGTGATTTGGGATGAAGAGAAGGTAGAGATTTTCGCTTGAATTTCTGACAGGGGCCACACATACCAGGCCTTATGCACAGGATCTTGCGCAAAAGAAGTTGGAGGAGCATCTAAAGTCGAAAGAGGCGGGAACGATATTTGAAAACTATTTGCCCAGACGCCAGACCCTGGAAAATCAGAGAATCAGAAAGTACGGGGACCTCACCTCTCTTCAGACAAAATACAAAGAGGGAGAACCTGGAACGGGAGATGCTTCTGGGAGGAGAGTTCGATGCGGTGATTTCTTACATGCTCGAACACGATTGTAAACTGGAGCAGGAAGCGGTAGAATGCGGGAGAACAACAGAGAACGGAGGATGGGGAAGATGAAGTTGGCAATTGCATTATCGGAGCGGGCGGATCTGCAGAGACGAATTTCTGAGATCAATACCAGGCTGAATCGTAACGCAAAGGTGCAGGAGGGAGAAGTACCGTCGGAAGAGCCCGCCTCTCTTTTGCAGGAGCTGGATGATTGCCTGAACCGACTGGAGGCATTGATTGTCAGGATCAATCAAACTAATCAGGCCACCATACGGGATGAGCGCAGCATTGCAGATCGGATTGCGGAGAGGGACTGTCTTCGGCAACGCATTCAAATCATGCGGGATTTCCTCGGTGCTGCCAGTGACAAGGTGGATCGTTATTCCAAGACGGAAATCAAAATCCATAGCACCGTGGACGTGGCAGCCTTACAGAAAGAAATCGACAACTATTCCGGGGCGCTCAGGAAGTTAGAGGAAACCATTCAGGAACTGAACTGGACCACAGAGCTGATGGAATAAAAGGATGTGAGTATAAAAAGAATTTCCTAAAAGGAGGCTTGTATCATCCAATAGAGCAGGTAGTCTGTCCGGGCGGGTATGATCTCTCGCGATTGAGAATGAATCGCTATGGCAGTATGTCGGGCGCATACACAGGGGTTCGAACCCTCTTTTTACAACGTATGCCCAGTAACCATACAAAGGTAAATGGTATCCATTATTCTTAGTACCGAATACCGACGAACAGACGAGGGTGGGATAGGGGAAATCTAGTTGTAAATGATGTTTGAAAGGCGTGGGTAACCATCTTTCCCGAACAGTTGGCAGGGGAAAGATGGTTCTGAAAAGAGTTGGGCGAAAAGAATGTTTTTCGACAGCCGGGCCTTTAATACACCTTTACCTGACAAGAGCGCAGTGTTTCCAGCGCAGCCTCGTGTTTTTCCTTTGTCACACCGGCGCAGCAACTGCTGTCTACGGAAAGGGGTACTTCCGGGAGAAAAGCCTTTAGCAGAAGCGCATTGGATACCACACAGATATCCGTACAGAGCCCGATGAGCTCGATGGAAAGGGAGTCGTTTTCGGTGCGCTGCTCAGCATATAGATTCTTTAAAGCTCTTGTTAAATCCAGACTACCGAAACTTCCTTTCTCAAAAAAGTGATCCGGAGGAATGAGCCCTTGCAGGGAAGCATCCAGCTCCCAGCCTTCGGTACCTTTGATGCAGTGAGGGACAGGAAGATTCTGTCCTTCCTGGCTGGAGAGATAATCGTCTGTATGAGTGTCCAGTGTCGCATAGACGTTCTCCTTGGGATAGGAGAGAATCTTTTGTCTCACCTTCTCTACGATTTCTCTGGCCTCCTGTGTGCCGAGCGAGCCGTCAATAAAGTCCTTTTGCATATCGACTACAATCAGAATCTTCTTCATCTTCCTGCCTTTCTAAAGCCGTGTAAGGTGCTGCGCCAAGATGGTAAATCAGTGATTGGTTCAAAGAGCCTGTAAAAAAAAAAGATGCTCTCTGTGCGAGTATACACCCGGAAGGGGGTTCCTGCCAGAGTGATCGGTTGACATAGAATTCTATTGCCATTTTTTGAAAATATGCTATGCTGTAATTGAAAGAGCCCACCACGCATAAGGCGGAAACGTACTGCGGACCACGGTGGGACTTTTTATTTCTGGAGAAATGCGATGGTTCATTTAAAATCTGCTCTTACTTATGAAGAACAAGTAGAGCACCTCATTAAAGTGCACAATCTTTCCATTCATGATACGGAAAAAGCGGTTCGTACTCTGCAAAGAGTCAATTATTATCGTTTAAGTGCATATGGTATTGGGCTTACAAAGAAAGAAAATTCTGAAAAATACAGAGATGGGATTTCCTTAGAGCACATTCACAGACTTTATAAATTTGACAGTATGTTCCGAAACAGGCTCATCCATGTAATTGAGCATATGGAAATACAGCTTCGGACGAAAATTTCATATCATCTCGCACTTAAATTTGGCCCAGAAGGATATATGGATCAGACCAATTTCCTTGATAAAAAAACGAAATCTGGGGAGTCAGTACATTCAATCATCATCAATAACTTTTGGAAAGAGTGTGGACATCAGAAAAATGCCCCATTTGTAAAACATCATATGCATAAGTACGAGGGACATTTTCCAATTTGGGTAGCGGTTGAATTGTTTACTTTCGGAAATCTTTCATCTCTCTACAGCATAATGAAGAAAGAAGATCAGCAGGTGGTTGCTGACCTGTACAACACAGATCGTAAATACCTCGGAAGCTGGATACTTGCTCTTGTAGAAATAAGAAATATCTGTGCTCATTATAGCCGGTTATACAACATGCCACTAAAGCAGACTCCGTATCTGTACTCCGAATATCGGAAATATCGTAGAGGATCTATGAACAAGATTTTCCCTGTTCTGCTTGTAATCAAACGCATGCAAGATGACAGAGATCTGTGGAAGTCGTTTGAAAAAAATCTTGAGGGTCTGTTTGACGAATACAGAGATGTTATTAACCTTTCCTTTATAGGTTTTCCAAAAGAATGGAAATTGGTATTGTCAGAATAGTCACATCACACAAAATATAATTATTAAAGGCGTCCTTAAACAGAGTTCCTTCCTTTTTTCTCCACAGTGAGATTGTCACAAACTGAGATGTGGGCATGTGATATAATTGTGCAAAATATAAAATAGAGGATGAAGGAGAAAGAAAAATGAATAAAAGATATTATGCAGCAGGACTGCTTGCAGCACTGGGATCGGTCGTCCTGATCGGTTGCGGCACCGGTCAGACCAGTATGGGAAGTGCGGATAAGACAGAGGGAATGGCAAGCGAATTGAGTGGAAGTGCAATGAGTGGAAGTGCAATGAGTGCGGAGAAGGTAGCAGGCGCAGGAGAGATGTCGTCAACGGGCACGGAGTCTTCTGAGAAAGAGAACGCAGAAAGTGCGGATGCACAGATGGATGCGAGCGTGCAGAACATTGATCAGGAAACGGCAAAAAAGATGATGGAGAATGATGACGGACATATCATCTTAGATGTCAGGACAAAGGAAGAGTATGCGGCAGGCCACATTCCGGGAGCGATCAACCTGCCAAATGAGGACATCCAGGACCAGAAGCCGGAGGTTTTGCCGGATACGGATCAGATCATCCTCATCTACTGCCGTAGCGGACACCGTGCCGGCCTGGCAGCAGAAAAGCTGGCAAAGCTGGGATACAAAAAGCTTTATAACTTCGGTGGTGTGAATACCTGGACGGGAGAGCTGGTCAAGTGATTCTCCCATGAAAGAGATTAGAAAATCTTTCTCGAAATGAGATCGTGGTAATTCTCTTTTAAAGCCGGATGGAATGATGCGATCGATGCAACCACCGATCAGAATCCATCTTCCTCTTGACGAATCGGACGAGGTTTGGCACCATGGAGAGGAAAGGAGTAATGGAGATGAAAAATAAATTTAAATGGCATAGCTTCTGGGCTTGCCTTGCACTGATTGGGATTGTGGGCGCAATGATCAGCGGACACCGGATGATTCACAAACCCGGAGATAAGAGCAGTGAGTCATAAAACGCAGCGAGGTCATAAAACGGCGCATGCAGAAGCGCGGTAAGCGTAGCAGCGCAAGAAGTATGAAAAAGCAAGAAGTATGACAAAGTAAGAAGTATGACAACGCATGAAGCACGACAACGCATGAAGCGCGGCAATGCATGAAGCAAGACAACACATGAAGCAAGACAACACATGAAGCAAAACGACAGGGACGATTGCAAAGAAGGCAATCGTCCTATTTTTTTAGAGAAGATTCCGCAAGACGACGTAAAGGAGGGTGCCGGCAAGGACGGAGAGGATGGTATTCCTTTTTAGGAGATGAATGAAAGCGGTAAAGAGGCAGCCGGCGATCAGGGAAAGGCGAAGAGAGGCGCCTCCCGTTACGATGCTGCGGGTAGAGTAGATGAGCAGGATCGCCATGATGGAGGGAGGCAGCAGCTCTCCCAGTCTGGTTAGGCGAGGAGACAATTTTTTCCCACGCAGAGCCAGAAACGGAAGCGATCTCCAGAAGTAGGTAATCAGAATGCAGAGGATAAGGGCGATCAGGGCGGAAGACTTACTCATGTGGAATCTCCTTTGGTGCGGGGGACTTTGGCGGATTTCTTTTCCCATAGATCAAAAGAAGGACGCAGCTTGCAAGGAGGGAAGGGAGCAAGAAGCGCTCCGGCCCCAGGATGCATAGAAATAAAAGGGAGAGGGAAGCACCGATGATGGCCGGGAGGCGATTGTCTGCGCTCTTCCACTGGTCCAGAACAATGGTGACAAAGAGAGAAGTCAGGGCAAAGTCAATCCCTTTGACAGACGACGGGATGAAGTCCCCGGCAAAGCACCCGGCTATGGTTCCGAGAATCCAGGAGAGGTGAGCGAGGGTCCCCATCATCAGCTGCGCTCTTACCGGCTCCACCCCGTCGGGATAATCCCGGATGGAGCTGAAAAGAGCATAGGTTTCATCCGTCATGATGTGGATCAGATAAGGTTTTGCGCGTCCGGCCTTTCGGAAGCTGTTAAGAAAAGAAATCCCGTAAAACACCTGCCTGCTGGACAGGAAGAGGGCGGTGATGAAAACGGTCAGAATGGGTGCGCCGCAGCTTAGAAAGGAAACGAGGACAAACTGCAAGGCACCGGTATAGAGAAAGACAGACATCGCAAGCGCCCAGGGGAAGCCCCAACCCGCCTGACGCATCAAAAGGCCGAAGGCGGTGGCAACGAAAAAGTAGGAGATCATAATCGGAAGCGTTTTATAAAAGGCGAATCGAAGCGTTTTTTGCATGACTTGCAGTATGAGGGAAAAGAGGATTTCTGTCAATCGGGAGGGCATAGATTTCAGGAAGATTACAGGCAAGCAGGGTGTAACTGGAAAGTATTCCGATACTTGATTATACTGGATATAGATTTCATTGAGACGAATGGGTGATGGACCTACCTAAGGGAGTCATTAACGTGTACAGCAAGGGAGGAGAAATTAAGATATGGATGCAGGATCGAAGATCAACTCGCTTCTGACGCTGGAGTACATGCAAAGGGAGCATGAAAACAAATATTTTGATCGAAAGTCCGCGCGGATTCGTGTCGCTGAATTGGCACCATTGATCTCCGCATTTGCAAATGCGGACGGAGGAACGATCGTACTCGGTATCAGCGATAAAAAGAGAACCCTTGAAGGCATCAATTCTATTGGGGAAGAGCGAATCAATGACTTTATTAATGCTCCAAAGGACCTTTGCAAGCCGATGCCGAGGTATCAGGAAGAATATGTTGATATCACAAATGACGAGGGAAATCCGGATCGGTTGCTTCTACTTCACATCATGAGTAGCGATCGACAGATTATTCGGACGAATAATGATGAAACGTGGCTTCGGATTGGAGACCGGACAAGACAGATGCTCGGGGATAATCTCCGGAACCTGGAATACGATAAAGGTGCCCGGAATTTTGAGGACGAAGTTTGCCCGTATGCGAAGGTGGATGATCTGGATCCGGAATTACTGGACCGTTATAAGGAACGGATCGGAGCCGCAGGATTGGATGACCGTCAGGTGCTTCGGGCCAGAGGCTTTTTGTTGGATCACGATGGAGCGGAGCAGCTGACAAATGCGGCAGTGCTTCTTTTTGCAAAGAATGAGCTACAGTTTCCGCTAAACTGCCGCATACGATTCATTCGTATTGACGGTTGCGAGATGCATGTTGGTGCTGATTATAACGTCGTGAAGGACAAGAGTATTGATGAGCCAATCCTACGGTTGATTGATGTTGCGAAAGCGTACATTGCAGATCAACTAAGGGAGTTTACCCATCAAGATCGTGTCAGTGGAAGATTTATTGAGACGCCGGAATATCCGGAATTTCCATGGTACGAAGGCATCATCAATGCCGTTGCCCATCGGGACTGGGCAGCCACCGGACAGTTTATCAAAGTCAGTATGTATGATGACAGGCTGGAGATTGAGAGTCCGGGAAGATTTCCGGATATTGTGACGTCAGACAATATTTCCTATACACGATTCTCGCGTAATAAGCGGATTTCTCGTGTGATGACAGAATTTGAATGGGTGCGAGAATTGAATGAGGGAGTAAAGAAGATCTATTCAGATATGGCAGAAGCTGGACTTCCGGAACCAGAATATATCGAAGGTCCGAATACAGTACGGTTGATCCTCCGCAACAATATTGATGAGAGGATGCCGCACAGAAATAAAGTGCGAGATCATGTGCCAAGAGAGGGATTAAACGATCATTTGCCGGAGCATATCTGTGAGCAATTGGATGACATTGAAATGGGGATTTTGACCTTTATTAAGAAGAATGGAAGTACGTGTAGATCACAGCTGGAACAATATACGCACAAATCAAGGGGAACAGTGATTAAACGCTTAAATAAGCTCATAATGAAGGGCTTGATCAAGGTGAATGGCGGTGCTCATGACCCTACACGTACATATGAACTGGTGCGGTGATTGAACACTTTTGGAGAGTCTTGGAGAGTTTTGGAGTGTCCCCGTGTATCACTTTGGAAATTCTCAGTTCTTCACTTTGGAATATCTGGAGTTTAACTTTGAAATTTCCGGGTTATAGACTTTGGAATATACTAAATTTGAGAAGGAATCGGTGTCAGTCATGGTCAAAAGAACGGCTTTGAGGTGGATGCCATTGCGGATTGGAAAAAGAGTTATGCGATCGAAGTGAAGAGCAGTAGCGATCCGGAGAAAAAGATGTCGTCCAGCGTCCGGAAATATGTCAACCTGCGCTCCGATGGGACTGCCGGGCAAGTGTATTATTTAGGAGACCTGACCTGTGAGGTGGACGGCGTGAAATATGTATCCTGGAGGGACTGGGGTGCGTGAGAGGAGCGGGGGAGTTTTAATCGGTGACAGTTTATCATACAGAAAACAACGACCATGAGGGAGTATGAATATCCTACATGGTCGTTATTTTTATGCCGGCTGGGGATAGGGGAGTAAGATTGTTGTCATAAGGTGGCAAAGATTTATAAAGATGAATGTTATAAAAGGATTCGTATATGGGAGTATGGAGGGCATAAATTGAAGGGATTCGTTTGATAGAATATAATTAAAAAAGCCTCTTTCACACATTTTTGGAGAGAAATACTACGGAATATTTGACTTCGGCAGAATGCGCAAATAGGTGGAATATTGTCAGCACTCTCTTTGCAAGACCTGCAGTAGGAAGTCAATCGGGGGAAGGATGAAAAAGCATACCCGGAGGAAACATAACAGAATAGGAAGACAGATCATCGGTATTATTCTCGTTACGATTATTTTTCCCAGTGTTTTATTTTATTGGGTGGTGGTGAAAAGGTATTCAGAGGATCTGTTGCAGTCTTCGATTGCGGAACGCAGAAATCTGCTTACTGCAATTAATAAGAGTCTGTCTTTGCATCTGGATCGGATGCAGGAACTCTCAATGACACTATATTACGATAAGTCGGTGAAGTCCTTCATCGACAGTAGAACGTACGATACCGTACCTCCTAAGGTGGAAGAAACTTTTGCGTCTATGACCAATTCCTATCAGGCAGTGGATGGGATTGCACTTTGTTTTCCAGACAAGGTATATGCATACGGCAGGGAATTTTCGAATTTGGATCACATTAGAAAAACTTATGATGAGATTACGCAGAGACGAGAAGGGAAAAGCGTATTTTTGCCGACAACGATTATGGAAGGCGCATTTACCAGAAAACCGAAGGATTATATTTTAGCCAGGGCGATCAACTCCAGAAGTGGACAGGTGGCAACTCTTTATTTATTTTTCTCCAGTGATTATTTAAGGAAAATCATAGACAATCCATCTCTAAGAAGGGGGAAAACTAGATATTATCTTGTTGCGAAGAATGGACGGGTCGTGGTTTCCAACCGTCAGTCGGAGATCGGGCATAAGATTGCACTACCACTGAAAGCGGATGATCTGAAGGAGGGGGAAGGTTCTTTTTTTCTTAAAGAAGAAGCCGGAGAGCAGATGATTTCGTACGCAAAGTTATCTGGAACAGACTGGATCAGTTTGATTGCCGACCCGGGAGAAGAGTTGCGTTTCGGCGTTCGCAATCTGGTTAAACTGGCGCTGGTTTTTACGTTGTTTTATGTTTTTGTGATGCTTGTTGGGAATGTTGCGATCTATCGATTTATCATTCGGCCAATTCGTAATCTTTCCAATGGAATGGACGATGTTGGAGAAGGAGCATTCATTGAAATTCCACTGCCGAAAACAGGGAATGAACTGCGGAAACTGACAGAGCATTTCAATCGGATGTCGGGGAAGATAGAGGAACTGATCTGGAAAGTCAGAGAGGAAGAATCTAGCAAAAATGAACTACGCATGAAGGTACTATACATGCAGATAGGCCCCCATTTTTTATATAATACCCTAAGTTCTCTGAAATGGATGGCTATATTAAACAAACAGAGAGGTATTCGGAAGATGACGGATGCCATCATGAAAATTATGGCAGGAGTAACGTATGACTGCGAGAAAGATATGCTAACTATAGAAAAGGAACTGGCGTTATTGGAGAGCTATATTACCATTCAACAGGTTCGCTTTTCTACTTTCCAGGTCACTATAGATGTACCGGCGGAGCTGATGCAATACAAGATTGATCGTTTTCTTTTACAGCCTTTTGTGGAGAACAGCATCCTGCACGGCTTTCAGGGAAGAAAAGAAGCGGGAGAAATTCACATCACAATGAGGCAGGAGAGAGAAAGGTTCTTGCAGGTGGACATTTACGACAATGGACGGGGAATTGAGCAAAGCGAGCTAGAAGAATCGGGGGAAAGGTTGCAGACGGAGAATCTGGAGGGAAGGCTAAGGTCGAAGGGGTGCAGAAGCGAGAAAGATAGGGTCGGGATACGAAATGTAGAAGAAAGAATTCATCTGCATTACGGAAATGAATATGGAGTCGTGGTAGAAAATGGTATGGTTACAGGGGTGCATGTACGGTTGCTTTTACCGTTGATCAAGGGAGAAGAGGGATGATACGGGTGGCCATTGTAGAGGATGAGACGCTGGTCAGAATCGGACTAAAGGCTTGTTTGGAAGAAAATCCGGAAGTGGTGGTCACGGATGTCTATGCAACTGCGGAAGAGGCGGAAGCGGGAATGGAATCTTCCATAGATATTCTGATGACAGATATCAGGCTGCCGGGGAAATCCGGTTTGGATTTGATGAAAGATTGCAGAAGGAAATATCCCCAAATGCTCTTCGTCGTACTCAGCTGTTATGAGGATTTTTCTTATGCACAGAAAGCAATGGAGTTCGGCGCTACACGTTATCTGCTCAAACAAGAGTTGGATGAGGAGGAACTACCGGACCTTCTCCTTCGTTTAGCAAAGGAGAAGGGAATCCAAGGCGGGGGGCAACCGGAGACGGAAATGGGCTGGCGGACTTATGCGAATAAACTGGTGGAGGAAAATGGTTTCTGCCGGGTTCTGATCCTGTGGCTGCAAAAGGCTTCGGATGACGAAAAGTTAAAGGTGGAGCCGGAGGGAGTGAATGAAGGTCTAATTTGTGGACTGATACAGGAATTTTTGGATATCGCACATGCAGGGAGGGTCTTTTTATATGAGAAAGGGGCGCTGCTTGCGCTGGTAAAAATAGGGGAACTAGAGGAAATAAGAAGGTTCCTACGGCAAGTGGAGAGTCAGATCAATCTATATACGGATCAGCATTTACACGTTGCTGTTTCGGACGAGGTAAGCGAAAGGACTGCACTGGTGGCGCAGATTGAAAAAGCTTTTGAAAGAGGTCAAGCTTCTTTTTATGCAAGAAAGGGTGGTATTTATGCCAGGGATCTGCAGTGGAAGAGTGCGCCACGGTTAAAGGCTGGGAAGCAGGATGTCTGGAGCAATCAGTGGAGAGAGAATACAGAAGCAGAAATCCGAGCATTTATTAGAAAGTGCGAGACGGAAAAGTGTTCTCCGGACCATGTAAGAGAAACGGCAATGCGTTTTGTTCAGGAGTTGGTATTTGCCACGGAGAGATTTTTTGATGCGGGAAGCGAAGATATCTTCCCGGAAGGACGAAACCCATCTTATGCGAAACTATTGGAGACAGGTACCATAGGGGAGTTGGAATACTGGCTCCTGAAGGTCTGGAAGGAATTGGAAATCTATGCAGATACAAGGAAAAACATCCAATATGAAATCAAAGCCTTTCTCTTGAATCATTATATGGAAGAGCTGTCACAATCCGATGTGGCGGCGAATTTTCGCATGAGTGCTTCTCACTTCAGTATGGTTTTTAAGCAAAATTTTGGCGTCAATTATTCTACCTACTTAAATCGGATCCGCATGGAAAAAGCGAAGGAACTGCTCGCAACAACGAAGGACTCTGCAGAAAAAATTGGCGGAAAGGTTGGGATGACAAATGGAAACTATTTCTTTCGATTGTTCAAAAAAATAGAGGGATGCACGGTGAATGAATACCGGGAGCGGTATCGAGGGAAGGAATAAAATTTTGAACAAAATAAACAAAAAATGAATATATACCAGCGAAACACCAGAGCTTTTTGAAAAAATTGTACAGAAAAAATTTTAGTTACATATTATTTATTAGAAGAATCTTCTAGAATCTAA
>ERZ772910.1200-NODE-1200-length-13438-cov-19.839124_pt1 | contig 13438 bp, 9 predicted proteins | sample MGYA00511357_ERZ772910 | MGnify/ENA primary metagenome ERZ772910 (study PRJEB29015, sample SAMEA2738096) | human oral metagenome | biome: human oral; feature: human-associated habitat; material: saliva | place: China | collected 2193 ... | reverse complement strand
AAGCTAAGACACGTCATGTTCTGTAATATTTGCATAAAAAATCCGAATTTAAGGATTTTTTGCCTCCTCCCCCTGATTTATAAGGAGATTCAGATGCAAAAACTCGCCACACCCTACGATGAGGGCGTGGCGAGTTTTGAGCCTATATGTGGGATGCCTTGTGAAATTGAATAGCGTAGCTACCTGTTATTATGTGGTTTTTATTAAGGTAATCCCACATAAGGTTGCTGTGACTGTATGCGGGGTACCTGTCCAAACTAGTTCATTCCATGAAAGATCGAACCACCACATAGCCGCAGCTACTTCTGCGCAGCATCCGTATTCTCTACAGAGCCCCTGCGCTTCTTTGCCGCATCCCGAGACGCAGTACAGGAAGCAACCTCAACCTCGACAGAATCAGATTCAGCCTGGGACTTCAAACGAACCACCGGAATCATACCCGTGGCAAGCTTCGCCTGAGCATTACGCTGAGCCTTCAGAGCATTCATCTGCTCCTTACGGCTCGGCGCCTGCGCAGACGGTTCAGTAGAACCAAACGCCTGACGAATACCCAACGCCCACAGCGGGAACAGCAGAACCGTCAGTGCGCCACCGGCAACCAGCAGCGACGCTGTGGACTTCTCGAGAAGACCCGAACTGGTCGCAACCTCCGTCACCGCCACAATAATCGGCAGACCCGCCGCCGAATACAACGCCAACTGCACCTTCTGCGCGCGAGTGGCCAACCCCGAATGGGTATCGAAGAAATGCTCCGCCAACAGCACCGGAACACCGCGGCACAGCAGAATACCCACCACCACGGCAAGCAGACCCATAGGCTTAGCCACCACGGCGGAAACATCAATGCCCATACCGCTGACCACAAAGAACAGCGGAATCATGAAGGTAAAACCAACCACCTCAAGGCGGTGAGTTATCATATGCAGAGCCGCCGGAGGGGTCAACGTACGCAGAATCAGGCCCGCTGCAAAGGCGCCCAGCACCGCATCCAAATCAAAAAGCGCGGTACACATGATCAGGGTCGCCAGCAGGAACATCGCAAGACGCAGAACCGTCTGACCGGTCGTATTCGCCTCCGCAGCCATAATCTGACGCAGACCCGGCACATGCGCAAACAGACGATGCGGAATCAGCGCCGTAATCACCGCAACCACCATAAACGCCAGCAACACCACAATCGCCATGCCCGGCGAACGCGAAGACAACAGCAGCGAAATAGCGAAAATCGGCAGAAGCTCACCCACGGCACCGTGCACCAGCACCGCATTACCCACCGGCGTACCGGCAGCACCGTGAGACTTCAACATCGGCAACAGCGTACCCAACGCCGTGGAACTCAACGCCACGCCCACCGCAATATACGTATTCAGCTCATGCGAGAACGACGTAATCACCGCCGCACCCGCCATACCCAAAGCAAAGCACACCACCCACGTGGCAATAGCGCTATAACCCTGACGGCTACGCAACGACGACACGTTAATCTCAAAGCCCGCAATCAAAAAGAGCATGCCCAAGCCCAGCTCCTTCAGCAGTGGGATACCGCCCTCACTGCTGGCAAGGTTGAGCATATTCGGGCCAATGAGCAGACCAAAAATGAGCAGGAAAACCACATCGGGGATCTTCTTACCCGTCAGGCGTGAAAGAACCGGAGAAATCAGCGCAACCAACGTAATCCAGAAAATGGACACAAACTGGCCGCTATCGTGGCTCGACCCTTCCGAAAGAGTCGTGCCCGAAGCCAGAAGAGCACCAGAAGTCCCCAAATCCGTCAGAAAAAGAGGGGATAAAGTCGAAAACATAAAACCTCAACGTGGTGTATGTACAGGTGGGGCGCGTACAGAAAAGTAATCCGGGGCGAAGCATTCGCGGGATCGTCCCACCGTATAAGAACGTATCAATGGTACACACCCAACCTCGTGCAACAACACTTGAACAGCACTCACTAGGGGCAAGAGGCTCTCGCCAACAGCCGGGACAGAAGTGGCATGAGAGCAAAACCTCCGCGACATCGCCCGAACAGACACAGCTTCCACCGTTACACTTAACACCTACGCCAGAGCATCCGGCACACACCACCGGATGCGGCAGATACCCCGGCAGGCAGATACCCGGCAGGGCACACAGACTCTCAAACACGGCACTACAAGGAGCGAGGACATGGCAGCAGGGCGCACTCAACCCATCCCCACCGTCAGCAGCGGGGCACGCGCCGCCTCCCTCGGAGGCACCCGACGCGACCTCGGGCTCGACCTCGCCCGCGCCTTCGCCGTGCTCAGCCTGCTCATCCCCTTCGGATACTGGCTGCAGCTGATCCCTGTGTCCTGGAAGTTCTGGATCCCGCAGACCCTCGTACCCGCAGAACCGCTCTTCGCCGCGATCCTGGGCGCAGCCGCCTGGCGGTACGCACGCACCGCGAACTTCCCGCAACTCTTCGCCGGAACCATCGTGCGATTCCTCGCGCTATTGCTACTGGGCGTGGCGCTCATGCAGGGCATCACCTACCTGCCGCAAGCCGGAGTAACCGTACCGGCACAGGGCTTCAGCTACACGCTACCCTTCGACATGCTCGTGCACCTGGCGCAACTCACCCTGCTCACCCTATTCATCGTGCACCTGCCCCTGTGGGCGGTCGCCGCGCTGGCGGTGGTCACCAGCCCCTTCATCACCTGGACCTACACCCTCCTCATGGACGTAGCCGCCCGGGCCGACCAGTGGACCGCCGTGCAGCTGCCCTTCCTGGCAACCCACGGCGTCAACCACGCGCAGAGCGCACAGCTCATCTGGGTCATGTGCCTGGGCATCGTGCTCGTGCGCCTCTACGACAACCTGCAGGCAAAGCTCGCAATCCCCGTGGTACTCGCCGTGCTGGCGCTCGCCGTCTACCGCACCTTCAACCCCTACACCGAGCTGGGAATCCTCAACAGCCCGCAGGTGCTGCTCACCCTGAACCTGGCGGCAACCCTGTACTTCTGGGCAGAATGCGCGCGCCTGCTCTCCGCGCAGGCGGGAATGCTCACCCCGATCGCCCGCCTGGGCCAGATGTCGCTGAGCGCCTCCATTGTGCTGAGCGGAATCATCATCTACGCAGGTCCCACCGTTAAGGCTCTCACCGCGGGCGAGCACTACGTCGCCACCGGAGGCTGGGGCACCGCCGTGTACTGGAGCGCCTTCCTGCTGCTTGGCGCCGCAATCGCCCTGGGCTTCTGCACCCTCTGGTCGCGCGTGGCGCGCTCCGTTGCCGGACGCGGCCCCCTGGAGGCGATTCTCGCCCTCATCTCCGGGCGCGGCTAAGCGGGCTGAAGAACATAACCTAGAGCCACAACCTAGAACCACAAACTAGAAAGCGACCCTCTACCTGCGTATCTGCGCGAGTAGAGGGTCGCTTCTATGTATTTAACATCTGTACCGGAATCTACTGAGAGATCTGCGGCAGAATTACTGCGGGTACGACAAAGCCCCGGTCCAATGGACCGGGGCTAGTTGTCGGGATGACAGGATTTGAACCTGCGACCTCGTCGTCCCGAACGACGCGCGCTACCAAGCTGCGCCACATCCCGATGTTGACCTATCAGCGAATACCGTAGGCAACTCACCTAGGATAACCCAAAAAAATTCAGAACGCAACACAGGGGCACGCCACCGGTCGGGGAGAGGCACATAAAGGTTCTAGGCTTCAGCCTCCTGAACCTGATTCAGCTCATCCCAGGAGGCGTACATCGCCGCAAAACGACCGCCGGAGGCAATCAGCTGCTGCGGGGAGCCATCCTCCACCACGGAGCCCTCATGGATCACCAGCACACGATCAGCGCCCAGAACCGTCGAAAGGCGATGCGCAATCACCAGCGCCGTACGCCCCGCCAACACGGTCCGCAGCGCCGCCTGCACCGCGCGCTCACTCGGAATGTCCAGCGAAGCCGTCGCCTCATCCAGAATCAGAACCCGCGGATTCGCCAAGAACACGCGAGCAAAGGACACCAGCTGACGCTGACCCGCCGACAGGGTAATACCGCCGCGACCCAGCTGCGACTCGTAGCCGTCACGCAGACGCTCAATGAACGCATCAGCACCCACCGCCTTCGCGGCAGCCTTCACCTGCTCATCGGATGCCTGAGGGTTACCCATACGGATATTCTCCAGAATCGACGCGGAGAACAGGAACACCTCCTGGGTCAGCATGAGCACCTCACGGCGCAGCTGCACATCCGCCAGCTGGCGAACATCCACGCCGTCAATGCGCACCTGACCGGCTGAAACATCGTAGAAACGAGCCACCAGCTTAGCGATCGTCGACTTACCGGCACCCGTAGCACCCACCAGCGCCACGGTCGTACCCGGCTCAATGCGCAGGCTCGTCTCCTTCAGAGCGTGACGATCCGAGGTGTACCCAAAGACCGCCGAATCCAGCTCCACCAGGGCGCCGCGAACCGTGCCGGTCACGCTGCCAGAAACGCCAGCAGCGGAAGAACCGGGCGCAGACTCTACAGCCCGCTCATGCGGATGCTCCGGCTCAGCAACCTCCGGCTCCTCAGCCAAGAACGACGACAGCTTCTCCAGTGCGGACATTGCCGACTGGAACATGTTGTAGAACTCAGAGAGCTGCATGACCGGCTCAAACACGCGGTTCGCGTAAATCACCAGCGCCAGCAGGGTACCGATCTGCATGGTGCCGCCCAGCACCGCATAACCACCCAGCACCAGCGCACCGGCAATAAACACATTGCCCAAAAGCATCAGCACGGGCGAGTAGATGCCGAAAATCTTAATCGAATCCATCACCGCAAGGCGGTAACGCTCCGACGCCTGAGCGTACTCGGCGCGCATCTGCGCCTCCGCACCAAAGGCCTTCACCGCGCGGATACCTGTAAAGGTCTCCACAAAACGGCTCGTCAAATGGGCCGACTCGGTACGCATCGTACGGAAAACCGGCGTCGCCGTCCGCTGGAACCAGCGCGTCAAAAAGTAAATCGGCACACCCATGACCAGCATGAGCAAACCAATACGCCAATCCAGAAGGAAAATAGCGACCGCAGAAATCACCATGGACAGCAACGTAATCGCCAACTGGCTGATGCCGCTGTCCAAGAAGCTGCGGACCGTATCAATATCGCTGGTCAAACGCGAAATGACCTTGCCCGAGGTGTACCGCTCATGGAACGACACGCTCAGCGACTGCGCGTGACGGAACACCCGCTTACGCAGGTACACCACCACGCCCAGCGACACGCGCACCGTGTACGCCACATTGACCCACGAAAAAATCGCGGTCACCGCGGTAGCCGCCACAAAAAACGCCAGCAGGGTCAACAGGGGAGAGGCATCACCCTGCTTGAGCGGCTCAATGGAACTATCCAAAACGCGGGCAATCAGAATCGGCGCAACCGCCGAGGAACCTGACACCAAAAGCACAGAAATAATCGACAGAGCCAACGCCCCACGGTGCGGGCGCAACATCTGGCGCAGCAGAGCCATCGAGCGTTCACGGGTCTCCGCGCGCTCTTGCGGGCTCATCTGCTCCCGCGGCTCCGCCGGACGATGATGGGCCATTAGCCCTCCTCCATCGTCATCAGCTGACGGTACTGCTCCGAAGAGTCCATCAGCTCAGCGTGAGTGCCCTCGGCGACCACAGCACCATCAACCATCAGCAGCACACGGTCCGCCAACGCGACGGTGGAGGGGCGGTGCGCCGTCAGCAGGGTCGTAGCGCCGCCCAGACCGTCCAGGCCCTCACGCAGGCCCGTAATAATACGCTCCTCCGTGTTCACATCCAGAGCAGAGAACGGGTCATCCAGCAGCAGCACGGAGGGGCGCTTCGCCAGGGCACGCGCCAAGGACAGGCGCTGACGCTGACCACCCGAAAGGCTCATGCCCTCCTCACCAATGACGGTATCCAGACCCTGCGGAAGCTCCGCCACGAAATCGCACGCAGCCAGCTGTAGCGCCGTCTGGAGGGTCGCCTCCAGCTCTTCTGCGGCGGGGTAGTCCTCATCCTCGGTGCCGCGCTCGTACTGCTCAGCAACGCCCATCAGCACGTTCTCACGGACCGTTCCGGAGAAGAGCACCGCCTCCTCAAAGACGAACGCGGTCTGGGCGCGCGCCTCCTCAATAGACATGTCGGCGGCATCTCGCGTGCCAAAACGCAGGGAACCGGAGGTCGGCTCGTAGAAACGCGGAACCAGCGACAGCACGGTCGACTTACCGCTACCGGTTGCACCCACCAGCGCCAGAATCTCGCCCGGGAAGACCTTGAAGTTGACGTCCTTCAGCACGGAAACCTCCGGCGCCTTCACCTCAGAGCCCGCGCCGGCAACCCCAGCCGGAGCAGGTGCTTCGGCTGCATCGTAGCTGAACTGAACGTGATCGAAAGTGACAGATACTGCGCCACCGCTGGGGTACTGCATAGTTTCCTTCCCGGAGCCGCCCTCGGCAGACACTCCAGCTACTGTTGACGAATCAGAAGCACCCTGCGGATGCTCGGGCCCAGACATAGCCGCGGAGCCACGAACCAGCGGCACAGCCTCAAAGCCGGGCTCGTCCATAACCTCGTTGTGGCGTTCCAACGCCACCTTATAGCTCAAATAGGCAGACATCAGCGCGGTCGATCGCGTCACGTGGCTGAGCACGGTCGTCTGCACCGCAAAGTAGGCGGTCATCGCGCCCAGAGTCAAGGTGCCCGCCGCAACCTGCGAAGCGCCCACAGCCAGCGCCACCGCCGTGGAGACACCCACAATCAGGCCCTGATACAGGGCAACACGAGCCACCAGCATCGACCTGCCGTACTCGCGCACCTGCAGGGCGTCCACCGACTCGGAATATTCCTGAATCTGCTCGGGCGAGCGGCCCAGCGCCTTAATCACGCGGATGCCGCGCACCGACTCCTCAATACGGGTGGACAGATCGCCCGTCATCTGCTGAATCTCATGCGAGGCGCGGTAGTACTTGCGGGTGAAGTTCACCAGCGATAGCACCAGAATCGGCACGGTCACCACGAACACCAGCGCCAGGGACGGCGAAGAACGCAGCATGAAGAAGCCACCGACCAGGAACATCACCGCAACAGTCAGCATCTGCACAATACCGAAGGACAGCCAACGGCGAATCGTGCCCAAATCGCTCATGGAACGGGTCAGCAACTGACCGGAGGGCCAACGATCCAGCAGAGAAAGCGGGGCGCTGAGCAGACGGTCAAAGAAGTTCATGCGCATGGACAGCTCAATCGTGGAGGTCGGGTCCACAATCAGCCAGCGCCTCCAGTACATGAAGGAGGCGTGCGCAATACCCAGCAGAAGCACCAGGCCGCCGGCAATCCAGATGGCGCTTTCGGTGGTGCTCTGCGAGAGATGATCCACAATAATCTGCAACATCTGCGGGATGGAAATCTCAAGGGCACCGGCACCGAACGCCACGAGCAGACCCACACCCCAGCGCACACGAATCGGACGCGCGTACGCGGCGAGGGTGCGCGGGGCACGCTGACCGTGCGCGTAGTCAATCGGATCGGGGGTCGGCTCGCTCGCCGTCTCCAGGAAGGGATTACGGCGGCGCTTAGTCGTGCGCGTTGTAGAAGCCTCAGACATTAGAGACGACCACCCGCCGATGTAGCGGAGGCGTCCTGCTCCTTATCGCGAGCCGTGAGGGTCACCAGGATCGCTTCCGGCGGGCAGAACAGACGCACCGGCGCAAAACGAGAGGTACCCAAACCGGCAGAAACCTGAACCGGAATACCGGACTGTTCACTGACACCCTTCGCACGCGAAGGGGGCAAATCGCAGTTGCTGACCAGAGCATGACCGCCGGGCAGACAGACCTGACCGCCGTGCGTATGACCGGCAAAAATAGCCTGCGCACCGTCCTGCACGAAGCGGTGCAGGGTACGCATGTAGGGGGCGTGCGCCACGCCGATACGGACGCTCGGCTCCTCGCCCTCGTCGAAGGCACCGGGGGCGAATCCGGGGTGCTCATCGTAGCGCAGGTGCGGGTCATCCACACCGGAAAACTCCAAGCGCAGACCCTTGAGGTTCAGCGTGTCGTAGCGGTTAATCAGGCCCGTCCAGCCGCGGGACTCGAAGGCGTCATGCATCCGCTCAATGGGCAGGGCTACGCGTGAGCCTTCCTCAATCATCTGCGGGGTGCGCGGCTGCCACAGGTAGCGTGCCGGGTTCTTAAAAATCGGCGCGAAATAGCAATTGGAGCCGGGCACAAACACGCCGGGGAAGTCCATGAGCGGGTCGAGCGCCTCCAACAGCGGACCCATACCGTCCACGTGGGAGAGGTTATCGCCCGTGTTCATCACCAAATCCGGTTCCAGAGCAGCCAGCGAGTGCATGAAGTCAATCTTCTTCTGCTGACCCGGAATCATGTGCATATCCGAAATATGCAGAATCCTAAAGTCGGGGCTCCCGGCGGGCAACACCGGCAGGGACTCGGTGCGGAGCTGAAAATTGTTCAGCTCAATAAAGTGCCCATACGCCGCCGTGGCGGCCCCCAAGGCTGCAGTGGCAGCTACCGCCCCCGCTACCTTCTTCAGGAGCGGGGAGGAGCCGCGTGCGCCGGGGACCGCCACGGGGACGCGGGCGTTGACTGCGTTTTCACACATCATCAATCGCCTTTCAGACTTCAGCTGATGAGCTGTGATTCTAGCTGTACGACAGAATCTTATCGCTGGGAGTGGTGAAGTCCTTCGTGTTGTACTTCGGTGCGATGGTCTTCATGAACGACTGCCACTGTGCACCTGCGTAGGTTGCACCATCGACGTACTCGAGGACTCGACCGTTAATACCCACACCGTTCAGGGAGCGGAAGCCGAGGTTGTTCGAACCAACCCAAGACGCGGTGGACAGGCCACGAGTGTAGCCCACCTGCCAGGTCTGGGAGGAGTTATCGTTCGTACCGGTCTTCGCAGCCGAACCGTTCGGCAGACCAATACCACGCTGAGAAGCGGAACCGCCGGGCTGGATAACGCCCTTCAGAACCCAGCTGACACCGTTTGCGATATCCGGATCCATAACCTGCTCGCACTGGTTCTGGTATTCCTTCATGGTTTCACCGTTGGTCTTGGTGATCTTCTCAATCGGGCGCGGGGTGCAGTACTTACCCTCGGAAGCGAAGATAGCGTACATGGATGCGCTGGTCAGCGGGGAGATACCGTACTTGGTACCACCAATGTTGGTACCCAGATCGGGGATGCTGTGCAGCGGTTCGCCGGTACCGTCTAGGGCGTGCATCTTGATCGACAGGTCGTGCACATCGCACAGGTCAATCTGGGAGAGCATACCGTACAGGTACGAGTTCAAGGACTGGCGAATACCGTACGCAGCGGTACCGTAGGTCAGACCGCCGTTGACTGCGTTCTTGTAGGACCAGCCGTTCGGCTGACCGGTGTAGTAGTACTTACCACCGTCGTAGCACTTGGCGTTCCAGCCGAAGCTGGTGGGCCAGAACAGCTGGGTACCGTTCACGGTAGCGTTCGCACCGTGGCCGCTCATGAGCCACTGGGCCAGAATAATCGGCTTGAAGGTAGAGCCGGGCTGGAAGCCGGGGGTACCACCGTACGCAGCATCAACGTTGTAGTTGTACTCGGTCTTGGAGTGGTCGTTGGCATCAGCGGGGCTACCGAGCTCGGTGTTCTGCGCCATGGCGATGACGCGGCCGGTGCCGGGCTCAACACTGGTCAGGGCGGAGTTCACGTCGTTCCAGTTGGTTGCTGCGGGCTGAGTGGAGTCCACTGCCTGCTTAGCCGCGGTCTGAGCCTCGGGGTTGAGGGTGGTCACAATCTTCAGGCCGCCACGCTTGATAGCGGTGTTACGCAGCTCAGCGGTTGCGCCGAGGGACTCATCCTGCAGCAGGTAGTTGACTACGTAGCGGCAGAAGAACGCCTTATCGCCTGCCAGGGAGCAACCCTGGGGCTTGGGCTTGACGTTGAGCTTAATGTCGCTGGCGATAGCGTCGCTGTATTCCTTATCGGTAATCTTGCCGTCGCGGAGCATAGTGCCCAGAACGATGTCGCGGCGTTCACGGGCGAGCTCGGGGTTCACAGTCGGATCGTACACGTTCGGTGCCTGCACCAGACCGGCAAGAAGCGCGGACTGCGCCACGTTCAGGTCCTTAGCGGAAATACCCCAGTAGTACTGTGCAGCAGCCTCAACACCGTAGTTCGAACCACCCAGGTTCACGATGTTCAGGTAGCCTTCAAGGATCTCGTCCTTGGACTTGTTCTGCTCCATAGAAATCGCAAGCTTCATCTCGCGAATCTTTGCGGCGTAGGTCTTGTTACCGTTCAGGGTTGCGGTAGCGTCCTCGCCACGAGCCACAGCGGAGTCAACAATGAGGTTGTTAACGTACTGCTGGGTCAGGGTGGATGCACCCTGACGGCGGCCGCTGTTGGAGTTAATGATGTTGTTCAGGAACGCACGACCGATACCGATAGCGGAGACAGCGCCGTGATTGTAGAAATCACGGTCCTCAACCGAGACGATAGCGTCCTTCATGTGCTGAGAAATCTGATCCAGCTTGACCGGCTCACGGTTCTCTTCGAAGAAGGTCGCAATTTCGGTCTTACCGTCAGCAGCGTAAATAGTAGAAGGACGGGAAGAGATGCCATCGGCAATGTCGTCAGGAAGGTCCTGGAACCATGACATCGACGCGTTCGTGACCATACCCAAGCTCACGGCAGGGGGTACGACAATAATTGCCGCGAGGAAACCGGCAATCACGCTGAACGCGAGGAACTGCAAAAAATCTCCCGGACGGCGACGCGAACGGGTTTTCTTAGATGAAGCCATTCATTCAGTTTATCCCATGAAACTGTGAGAGATAGCCCGTCTCGGCAACCCACAGGGACGTGGGTTTCTCAGCCCTAAGAATAAAGCCCCCAAAAGGGCCGGACATTGACCAAAACCATAGTGAATCCCTTTTACTTATTGAACACCGGGCGATAGTCTAGAGGGTATGAAGAAATGGGAATACGCAACTGTACCGCTGATGATCCACACGACCAAGGCAATCCTCGACAACTGGGGTGAAGACGGCTGGGAGCTCGTAACTGTTCTCCCCGGCGCATCCGCACCTGCCGGCGCAACCCCCGCGTCGAACATGGTCGCTCCGACTCAGGGCAACCCTATCGCCTACTTTAAGCGCGAGAAGGCTGACTAAGAGCAGCGTACCCGGCGGTCACCTCATACCCACTTTTCCCCTACGTATAGGGGAGGGCGGGAATAGATGAGGCAGGCCGCCGGTTAGCCGTTTAACAGCTGCTTGAATATCAGTAGCGTTTAGGTTTACGGCATTTCCCCTATCACCGTTTGGGTGCCCGCACCCGCCATCCTTCTGGAGTAATCATGACTGAATCCCGTATTGAAGCACGTATCCGCGAACTCGGTTACGAACTGCCCGTAGCACCCGCCCCCGTTGCCGCTTATGTTCCAGCGGTAACCTCCGGTTCCTACGTGTACACCTCCGGTCAGCTGCCCTTCGTTGACGGCGCCCTGCCCGAAACCGGTAAGGTGTCCGACTCCGGCGCTGAAGGCTTCGTGACCCCCGAGGACGCTAAGCAGTACGCGGGTATCTGCCTGCTCAACGCCCTGGCAGCAGTCAAGTCCGTTATTGGCGACCTGGACCGCGTGCAGCGCGTCGTGAAGGTTGTTGGTTTCGTGGCATCCGAGGTGAACTTCACCGCCCAGCCCGCCGTCATTAACGGCGCCTCCGAACTGCTCGGCGAAATCTTCGGCGAGGCAGGCCAGCACGCCCGCTCCGCCGTGGGTGTTCCCGTTCTTCCCCTCGATTCGCCCGTAGAGGTCGAGATCATCGTTGAGTATGTCTAAGCTGTACACCGGCGCTCTGCCGCTGTCTGCTATTCGTGCTGCCCAAGCTCAGCGGGCAGCGCAGAACGCTCCTGACAAGACTGCACGCACCGAATCCGCACAGGACAACGGCACCGCCCAAAACATCAAGACTCTACCCCTGCCGGTGCAGGAACGCCGCTTCGGCACTCCCACCCCGGCTGAGGGAGTGGAGCGCCCCCGCATGTTTACCGGCCGCCAGTCCGCGGCTAACCCGCGAACCTCCTGCATTCAGCGTCTCTACGCGGTCCCTGAGTTCATGCGCACCGCCGCCGAAAGCTGGTGCGAAGGCGGTAACGAAGGCGCGACCGGCTGCACGATGCGCCAGGCGGCATCCGTTATTTTTGTGCGCGATGGTGACAACGGCCTCGAAACGATTCTGACTTACCGCCCCGGCACCTCTCCGCTGGGCGTGGTGGCGTTCCCCGGCGGCACGGCTCTTCCCGGTGATGATGAGTCCGCCTCCTGGGTGGGTCCCGGCGCCGACTACTGGCAGGATCAATTCCACTTCTCCGATATTGCGCAGGCACGCCGCAGCGTCATGGCTGCCGTGCGTGAATCCTTCGAAGAGACCGGCATTCTGCTTGCCGGCGAGGACGAACAGGACGTCGTGGAGCACTCCAGCACGCCTGAGTTCATGGCCTGGCGCGAGGCAGTCGCGGCTCAGGATAAGAGCTTCTCTGACTTCTTGACCTCCAGCGGTTTGAGTGTGCGCGCTGACCTGCTGCGCCCGGTCGCGCGTTGGCAGTCCCCGGACTTCTTCCTCAAGCGCTACGATATCGCCTACTTCACCACGGCGTTGCCCGTGGGCCAGGACCCGAAGCTACTACTCGGTAAGGGCGTGTGGGGTGACTGGCTGAACGTGCGTGAACTGCTCGAAGCCAAGGACACCAGCGAACTGGGCGACCGCATCGGCCAGCCCAACACGGTGGGTCGTACCCTCGACCAGCTCATTACCCCCGGCGTGATGTGCATGCTCGAATCTTTGGCGAAGGCACAGACTTCCGTCGCGTGGCTGTCCAAGCGCCGCAAGATTGAGGTGAGGAAGCCCGTGCTCGTGACCCACAACGGTGCGTGCATGCTCTCCTTCACCGAGGTGGTTCCTGCAACCACCGGTTCCATGTACACCGGCGCAATGGGCGCGCTCTAATGAGGAGCTACAACGCTCGCTCGTGAGCATTCGTGAGATGAAGCGTTAAAGACATCAAGAGCCGTTTCCCCATGCAGAGGGAAACGGCTCCTGATCTATTTAAGTCGCGTGTCTTTCAGCGAGGGCGCCCTAGAATGCCCTCACTCAAAGAGGCTTTAGCGGGAACGCTGGCGCAGGCGGGGCAGGTCCAGAATGACAACTGCGCGTGCCTCCAGGCGGATCCAGCCACGGGAAACGAACTCGGCAAGAGCCTTGTTCACGGTCTCGCGGGATGCACCAACCAGCTGTGCCAGCTCTTCCTGGGTCAGCTCGTGAGCAACGAGCACGCCGTCGGTCGCGGGGCGGCCGAAGCGGTCAGCCAGGTCCAGCAGTGCCTTAGCGAGGCGGCCGGGAACGTCGGAGAAGACCAGGTCAGCCAGTGCCTCGTTAGCGTGGCGCAGGCGGCGAGCCA
>ERZ772910.1191-NODE-1191-length-13473-cov-10.060218_pt1 | contig 13473 bp, 9 predicted proteins | sample MGYA00511357_ERZ772910 | MGnify/ENA primary metagenome ERZ772910 (study PRJEB29015, sample SAMEA2738096) | human oral metagenome | biome: human oral; feature: human-associated habitat; material: saliva | place: China | collected 2193 ... | reverse complement strand
AATGGTATCGATTAATGGAGTCCAAATTGAATTTGAATATTCCCAATTTGGTGGGAACATTCTACCGATGATAACGAAGAATTGCCCTCCACGGGTCATCAATGTTTTTAAGTTAAAACCAGTAATCTTACCTGCAAAGTACATTGCAATTAATAGTAAGATGGTAATTAAAATCACTTTAGAGCGTGGTTCTTTGACCGTTGTCCCGTTTTCTAATGTATATTCTTTCGGTGCGAAGAGTTCTTTAAGCTTCATGTAACTCCTCCGCCTTTCCTTTATAAATTAGATCCAAGACTTCTGGTGTAACTTCTGAACTAGGACCATCATATACGATTTCACCATCTCGAATTCCGAGAATGCGATCTGCGTATTCAAGCGCTAATTCAACGTGGTGAATATTTAAAAGGATTGAGATGTTCATATCCTTATTAATGCGTTTAAAGTCTTCCATAACGCGTTTTGCTGTCACTGGGACAAGAGCCGCAACTGGTTCGTCGGCAAGAATAATTTCTGGATTTTGAGCCAATGTACGAGCTAAGGCCACACGTTGTTGTTGGCCACCTGATAATTGGTCTGCACGAATAAATGCTTTATCTACAATGCCAACTTTATCTAATGCTTCTAACGCATGTAATTTCTCTTGTTTTGTATAGATACCGAATAATGAACGGAAGAATGGAATGTCAGGAACGATTGAAGTTAATACGTTCTTGATAACCGTTGTTCTTGTTACTAAATTGAATGATTGGAAAATCATTCCAACTTTATTTCTACGGAATTTGCGAAGAGATTTCCCTTTTAATGAAGATACATTTGTACCATCTACCGTTAAAGTTCCTTCTGTAATCTCAATCATACGATTAATGGTACGAATTAAAGTTGATTTACCAGCTCCTGATAAACCAATAATTGAAACAAATTCACCTTGTTCAATTTCTAAATTAATATTTTTTAACCCTTTAACACCGTTTGGATAGGTTTTTGAAACATTTTCAAATTTAATCATATCTGTCCTCTTTCTCAAAAAAAGGGTCAGGATTCTCTCCTAACCCTCATTTGATCATCATTTCTTTCCTTAGTTACCTGATTTTAATTTTTTAAGAACTTTTTGAGCTTCACGTTCTTTATCGTAATCAGATGCATTAGCTTTCTTATATCCTGAATGAGAGTAAATCTTAATTACTTCTTTACCTTCATCTGTTTCAGCTAATTTGATCATTGCGTTAGCAAAAGCTTCTTTGAATGCGTCGTCTACAATTGGAGAAGATTTACTTACTGAAATTGTGTCATTATAAATATCTGGAGTAACACCGATAACGTTTGTTTCTTTGAAGATGTCTTCTGAACGGCCGTAATCGCTAGTCCATTTCTTAGCGTAGTCATTACGAACGTCAGCATAACCAACCATGATATCAATTTGTCCTGAAGCTAAACGAGCTGCAGAACTTGCGTATGAGTCAGATTGTACAACGTTTTGTAAGTCTGAGATCCCTTTACCATATTTATCTTGTAACCATAATGTTGGGTAGATATAACCTGAAGAAGATGAAGTTCCTAATACTCCCCATTTAGCAGAGTTTAAATCGTCCCAAGTTAATTCTTGACCGCTGTTGATTTTCGCTGCTAATTCTTTCCCTTTCTCAGTAGGACCAGCAATGATTAAACCTTTATATGAAGTGGCTTGCTCTTTACCACGTTCTGTTGCTTTTCCATCATTCCAGTCTTTTGGATTAACCGTATGAGAATTCTCTATAAACTTTGAAATTTTATAACCTTTATCTCTATCAATATAGATAACAGGTTCTACAAACTCTTCATCCTTTATAGCTTGGTACACATCATACTCTTGATGTCTATTGATTATTTTTTCTGTATTAGCCCCTGGAACCCTAATAATATACCGTTCATTATTAATACTAAAGATAAATGAATCATTCGTCATACCTTGTTTTAAAGGTATGAGTTCAATATTTGTATCCTTTGTATTAAAAACAGACCGTATAACCTCTGCTATATACAATGTATACAACTCCCGTCTCTACGCACACTATGATTAACTAATAATCAAGCCCCTCTGATGATTTATAAAGAGCTTTTTCAAATCGTCTCCACTGACTTATACATTTTCCCTTAAAGCTAAGATTCTTATAAATTAGATTATACGCACATTTCTTTTTCTTACCACGATCTGAAGCCCAATTTTTTATAACTGTCTGACTACATACATCTATATCATGTTGTAAAATAAAATCTTTATCTAAACAATATAATTTACATGCATCTAACCAATAATAAAATTTATATGCATCAATTTCAAATTTTACAGGAGTTTGTAATTGCTTAATGTTTTCTGCTGCGACTCTATTAATCATATATCCATGCGTACAAAATGCATTTCGTGTTGAATATAGATTTACATTATTCCCTACACTGCGTATATGTTTATGATGATAAATACTCTTTTGTAAAACTACTAAGCGAGGTTCATCTGTTTCTTCTAAAAATTCCTTTATTTGTAACAATGAATCATAATTAAAATCCTCTGTAAAATAAATATCATCTTCACAAATCATGATACTTTTTTCATCAGAGTTAAGGAACTCATCGTATACACCACAATGACTTAAGGCACAACCAATTTCACTAGGCGATAAGAATGTATCTTTAATAGCTTTGGTATCTAATTCTTCTTTAGACATTCTATTCGCCATAACAGCATCAAAGAATCTAAACTCTACATTATGTTTCTTAAACTCTTGTGTAGCATTCTGTCTACGTGCTTCATTATTTTTATCTGAAATAACAACTATATTCATAATATCCCCTATTGATTAATACTATCCCCATGTTTTAGCCGCCATGCCGCTAGTTCCCGCATAGTTTTCATATACTTAGCATAATCTTGTGGCATTTGCTCATTTTCTAAATAAATACCATTTGTATCCATCCACAAACGATGGTTAAACACGAACGACCCTTGATTAAATAGACTCGGTACCATAGCCTCATAGGTTTGCCCCGTGCGACCTACGAGTTCCGCCAAGGTCGGAATGATTTGGATGCTCATGCCGAATGCTTCTGGTGAAAGCCATTCTTTTTTGATGCCTTGTCCATAGAAAATAATCGGAATCGTAGAGAACACATTAGCACTTTGTTCACGAGCAAAGGTAAAGCGTTCGCTATGGTCACCGGTGATAACAAATAATGAAGTTGGATCAGATTGTTCCTCTTTGCTGATAAATTCGCCCATCACATGGTCTGCATACCAAATATGACCCATTTCGTTGATTTGTTTATCCGTATTGGCAATGGAATCTGGCAAGTTCTTACGAACCTTATCCGCATCATAGCCTTCCTTCGCCACATTCACACTATATGGAGGATGATTCGACGTAGTCATGATAACATTGATGATCTTTTCGCCACGATGTTTGTCCATGTATGTACTGATAGCCTTGAACATATCTCCATCGGCTACGCCCCAAGCATTTGTTTCATTACTCGGCATTTCAGATGCATCGTGGAATTCATCAAAACCTTGTTCTAATGCAAAGTTCTTAACATTTTGCCAAGTACTAAAACCGCCATACCAAAATACGGTCTTATAACCTAGTTTTTTCATAACCGATCCAATACCTAGGCCATACGGTTCTTGTAACATACCTACGCTATAGTTTGGATACATCCCCGTATCCGGCATGCCCGTCAATAACCCGATAATGGCTGGCATCGTACCCGTTCCTTGGGCCAAGGCCATTTGTGTACCCATCGCCTGAGGACTGCCTGCGTATTTACGACCTTGCTCTACAAGATAAGCACCAGGTTCGTTAAATTCAGCAAGGAATGGCCATAAGCCATAGGATTCGCCGAGAATAATATTAATAGATTGCGGTTGTTGTTGTAATCGCTCTGTTGTTATCGTTTTTGTGAAAGCTTCATCAAATCGTGTACTATTAGGATTACCGCCAATGGCCTGTATTTTTTCATGTAATTCAGCAGGCGTTAAATGAATATCCTCTAGCTCTGAAGTCCGTTTCGCAATGGATTTTACACGGTATAATGCTTGTGCATCGTCTAATATTGTTTCATTTAATAGATTTGAATTAAGTCGAGCTGCGCTTTCCCAGTTAATGGAGCTCGTATAACCAAAGGCTCCACCAAAGCGGAAAAATACGAATAGTACACCAAATCCAACAAAACTTAGAATACCAGTGATCCACTTATTACGCTTAGTGCTAGGTGCCCATTCATATGTGTTGGTATTTAGTACTTTCACTAAAAGCCAACTGAAAACAATACTAAGCACAATGCCACCAATTAAATATGGTATACCATGATATTCATTGATAGCTGTATTGATAATGGCATGAATATCGTCATGTTTGCCATTGATAAGCATCGCATTATACGAAGAATTGAATATGGTATAAAACGGGATACGCCCCATAAAGAGCAATGTAAAGAAGATGGTAACAAATACGTACCAAACCTTGCGTATACCTTGGGCCTTCCATTTTGGCCACACTATAGATGGCAATGTAGCAAATAGCAAACTTACAAGGACAATCGATCCAACGGTCTTCAAACTCAACCGAAAACCAAGCCATAAAGACATTAAAATACTGTCTATTGTAGTCGTATCTAATTGAGATTGAAATATAAATAAAAATACGATTCTAAAAAGCGTAAACAAGATAGAAAAGAACAAAAATGCCTTTAATTCCTGTTGAATGCCTTTTATCCAGTTCAACCATCGATACATACCATGTTCCAATTTACACACCAGCCCTACAATTTATTCAAAATACAAATGTATACCCCTATTTACACGTATCATATGTGCCATCACAGTTATACACGTGAATACTTCTTGCAACTCGGCCCCTTGCACCGCTTGCATTTTCCACAGCCTTTATCCGTAGTTTTCTGGCCGTAGTTATTTATGAAATCTACGGTTAGTCCTTTTTTGTGGACTTTTTGGATTCCTTCTTCAAGGCTTTTTCTAATTTCTTAGCCTCTTTATCCTTCTTAGCATCCTTGTCTTTTTTAGATTGTTTAGAATTCTTATTTTTCTTGCTCTTTTTGGACTCTTTGTCCTTCTTGGACTTCTTAGATTCCTTTACAAATTCGAATTCTTTCTTAGACTGCTTGTCTTTCTTGTCCTTTTTTTTATCTTTGTCTTTCTTTTTCTTATCTTTTTTATCCTTTTTACCTGAAAGCTTCGCCCATTCTTCTTCTACGCGTTTCAGTTGTTTTTTGATAAGCTTGTCGATTTTCTTTTGTTGTTTAGTTTTATCCTTATCGCTCATGGATTGTTTGGAATACAACAAGGAATTTACCATATCATAAGGATCTAAAGACGTACGAATATCTCTGTCTAATAAGCTTTCATCATCAAAATCGTCCTCTTCGTCATCAAATTCATCGTCATTGATGTCATCACGACTAGATATAGTTTTCGTATCTATTTGATTTTTATCAGCATGAACATAGTCTTGGTCATCGATTGGATATTCCTTAGAAAGATTGATATCTTCGAGGTCATGATCTATATCATGTAATTTAATTTGCTCCATCGTATAATCTAAGTTATCTTGATTTGATGCACCGTAACCCATCGGTTTATCAAAGGAAAGAACATCGCCAAACAAATCGCGTTCCAAGCTTTCATAAGAATTAAGCATGCTCATGCGGTCCTGAACGACCTCAATTTGATTCCACAATTCTATCAAATTTGCCGTATATTGCATACGTTCCTTAACCTCTAAATAAGCCTGATGAATAATAGACAATTCTTTTTCGTTAAGACCTTCTTCAGCACCGATTTCTTCAATCATTTGCTGAATCTCTTGATCGCGATTATAACGTTCTATTAAGGCACTGCGAATTTCTTCAATAAGACTTGCTGACACGCGTTCCATACGTTCCTCCTTTATGGTATATACTCAGCCCTAATCACTACGATTAATCATTACGAATCAATACATACCATGGTGAATAGAAAATAAATTTTTATACTCTCTAATCTATTATTATATCAGAAAATACGCGGATTTTCTGCGTGTTTTAGTGAAAGTACTAAAACACATTCACCCTATACACCAATATTCGTTCTTTTTCATCAGTTTCTTGAAATAAATCACCACACTGTATGAATTGTTCTACTTCTAAACGCACATGATTATTTAAAAAGTATTCTACTTCTTCGTTAACATAGTAGAAAAATAATAGAATTTCTCTTGGATGATGATATAAAGAATCAAATATATTACCTAATACGCGTTTAATGGTGTGAAGTGCAAAGGGATTAAAGAAAAAGCATCGATCTGCATTGTCTGGCAATGTATAGGTAGCAGCATCGCCAAGGACAAAAGATACGCGGTTCTTGGCAGCTGGGCTTTCACCATTTACGATGGCACGTTCATACAAACGTTCATCGTATTCGATACCAATGGAATGGCACCGCGTCTGATTCGCCATAAATATGCTAACGCGCCCCTTGCCACTGCCGTAATCGATGAGGGTATTTTGTTTCGTAATATAACCACTACTTGCGAGGCGCTCAAGAACACAATAGTCCGTCGGCTCATATGGATGATGCTCTGCATCCGAACGGCTATCATCACGGCCTGTAGTTTTGATTTGTAACACTTGTTCCCATTCCTGTTCGCTTGTCATCGTATCCTTCTCCCTATCGCTTATATACATGTACATTATGGTTCTTATCAATCATTGTATACATAGATAACATCATTTACAAATGTTAGATAATCATGTATCATAATATATGACAAAGGAAGTTAATGCGTTCAATATGTTGCACGCAAAAATGAAAAAGCAGGGTGGCCGCCCTGCTTTTTCTGTGCTAGTTACTGACGAAAGTATCTATCTAGCCACTTGCAGATGTAGTGACAGGTTACACCTGCTATGATAGACACTATTAAGGAAGTTAAAACGTCTGTCAAAATGTTGCACCCCCTTTCTGTTACCAGTCTAGGGCAGTAACACCTATAGTATACAATAAATGCACCCTTTTGGGTGCTTTTATTGTATACAAACATTTATTGGTGCTAATATGGTATACTAAAAAGTAATATTTCAATATTCTCATGTGCAGAATGATATGTCATCAAAAAGGAGTGTCTACCTACATGGACAGTGATCTGACCTTAGATTTTATAATTATCATCGTATTAATCATCGCCAACGGCTTGTTCTCTATGACAGAGTTAGCCATCGTGAATGCGAAAAAACGTAAACTCGAAGAGTTAGCAGAAGCTGGCAACGAGCGTGCTAAAACGGCCTTTGAATTAGCAGAGAATCCAAACGAGATGTTCTCTACTATTCAAATCGGTATTACCCTCGTCGGCATTTTAACTGGTTTGTACTCTGGTGCGACCTTCTCTGGTCCTCTAGAGGAAGTATTAGTAGCTAATATTCCTAGCATCGAGCCATATGCAGCTTCTTTGAGTTCTTTCCTCATCGTTGCAGTTATTACCTATTTATCCCTCGTTATTGGCGAGCTCGTGCCGAAACGTTTAGCATTAAACAGTCCTGAAAGCATCGCCGTAGTAGTAGCAAAACCAATTTATTGGTTGTCTGTAGCCTTAAAACCAATCGTTAGTTTCCTCGGCGTTTCCACAGAATTCCTGTTAAAATTACTAGGTGTTACTGTGAAAGAAGAGGCTCCTGTTACAGAGTCTGAAATCAATAAGATGCTCACCGAAGGCGTTGCTATGGGTGCTTACGAAGAAGAGGAACCAATTCTCGTAGAAAATATCTTCCACCTTGCAGATATGAACGCTGGCGACGTGATGACGCCGCGTACACAGCTCAAATGGATCGACCTTAACGGCACTGAGGACGAAATCATGGATGTCCTCAAAAATGCCAACCATTATCGCATTCCTGTTGGTACTGATTCCTTGGACGAACTCAATGGTCTCGTTACCGTATCTGACGTATTAGTTCAAATTATGCAACGTCCTAGTGAAAGTTCCATTCAAGATGTTATCAAGTCTTGTCTCAAGGAACCTGTTCTAGTTCCAGAATCCATTCCGCTTATGAAGTTATTGAACGTACTTCGTACGGAAGGTGTTCACGAGTCCATTATCCTCGATGAGTACGGTGGCTTCACAGGTCTCGTAACCTTGCATGACATCATGGAAGAAATCGTAGGTCTCATGCCTTCTGGTGAAGACGAAATCAAAGAAGAAGAAAATAAGATCATCGAACGCGATGGTGCATGGCTCGTAGACGGCCTACTCGACGTAGATGAATTTAAAGAATTCTTCCACATCGATGAAGAATTACCAGGTGAAGAAGATGACTTGTACAAAACTATGGGTGGCCTTTTGAATCTCCTCTTTGGTCGCATTCCAAAAGAACTAGACAAAGCAAAATGGAATGGTTATACCTTTGAAGTCATCGACATGGATAACACTCGTATCGATAAAATCCTTGTTACCTATGAAGAACCTGTGGTAGAACAAGAAGAAGAAAAAAAACTAAGATCTACTAGCTTATAAACATGTACAACAAGAGTGAGTTCTCTAAGGAGGACTCACTTTTTTATATAAATAAGCATATAATTCTCTCATTTCCTATAAATAGACTAGAATTATATATTTAATTATAGTATTATTAAATTGTATAAAATATATAATTAAAACTAATTTAGAAATTATAGCTAATTTAGAGCTATTAATGATTCTAATTTAGAACTACTAATAATTCTAAATTAAGTCCAATAAATATAAAGTCCTATGATTGCTTTGTGTAGTGTATATCATAGGGCTTATGTGTGGTAGTAAAAGGAGAGATTCTATGAATCGAAGAGTCATAGCAACCATAGGAGCCCTATTAATAGGGACTGCGGTCATAAGTGGTTGTGGATCAGAAAAGCCACCTGAGGATACAAGCCTCAAGGTACGAACCATCACTATCGGTGAAGAATCAGGCACTACCAGTGCTGGTTATGCAGGCACTATCCACAATAAGACAGAAACAAAATTAGCCTTTCAAATTGGAGGACGGGTCATCAACAAATTCGTCAATGTTGGTGATGTAGTGCAAGCAGGCGAAGTGATTGCTCAAATCAACGGTTCTGATACGGCGGCGCAGGTGCAAAATGCCGAAGGGGCCGTAAAAGCGGCTCAATCAGCATTCGAATTAGCAGAAACAAATGCCAACCGATACCGTGAACTCTATGCGCAACAAGCGATCAGTAAATTGCAGCTAGACCAAGCGGAAAACCAATTGAATGCGGCCTCTGCTCAACTACAACAAGCACAGGCAAGCCTAAATTTGAGTAGCAATCAAAATAGTTATACTAATCTAACAGCCCCAGATACGGGCATTATTACGGCCCTCAATCTTGAATCAGGTCAAGTGGTCGCAGCAGGTCAAAGCGTTGGCACCTTAGCAGTTGGTCGCGATCCAGAAGCAGTTATCGCTTTACCAGAACAAGAATTGAGTAAAATTCACGTAGGCAGCCCTGCTAATATTACCTTCTGGGCCTTGCCGAATGTGACGGTCCAAGGTGTAGTTCGTGAAATTTCACCAGTTCCAGATCCTGTAGCGAGAACGTATACCGTAAAAATCGCCTTACAAAATCCGCCCAATGAAGTCCAACTAGGGATGACTATTAATGCTAATCTAACTACAACAGATACGAGCAATATTACGATTCCTTTGACGGCTCTTGTAAAAGACTCAAATGGCAACAATGCGGTCTATATCATCCGCGATAAAAAGGCTCATCTGGTGCCTATCAAAACTGGCGATTTTGGTCAAAACTCAGTTATCGTCACATCTGGCTTAGCTAAAGGCGACATTGTCATCACCGCAGGTACCCAACAGTTACAAGAAGGGACGGCGGTTAGTCAATGAAACAATTTAACTTAGCCGAATGGGCTCTCAAACACAAGTCCATTATCTACTACTTTATGGCTGTTCTCCTCACCTTTGGTGTCTTCTCGTACTCCCAAATGGGACGTATGGAGGACCCAGACTTTACGATGCGCACAATGGTGGTCGGCGTTGCTTGGCCAGGGGCTTCCCCGCAAGAAATGTCGGATCAGGTAACGGACAAACTAGAAGAAAAACTGCGCGACCTTCCAGGTGTGGATTATACAAAATCTTTCACAGACGGCAGCAAATCGGTAATTTATATTAATCTGAAAGAAGATTTACCATCTGATAGAATCCGTCCCGCTTGGGAAGAAGCGCGGAATATGATCAACGACGAATGGAAGTCACTACCGCAAGGCGTTCAAGGTCCTACCATCAACGATCGATTCGACGATGTATACGGCATCATTTACGCCATCAGTGGTGATGAATATTCGTACGAAGAAAAACGACAACAAGCTGAAGACTTAAAACGTCAGCTTTTATCAGTTCCTAATGTTAAGAAAATCAGCCTCATTGGGGTTCAACAACAAACCCTTAATGTAACGATTAACAAGGATAAGCTAGCATCCTATCAAATCAGTACACAACAGCTATTAACGGCTATCAAACAACAAAGTATGATGGTTCCAGCTGGTATGATTACGACGGATACGAACAATGTATACCTGCGCGTTAATGGCCTATTTGATAGCCCTAAAGCGGTACAAGATATGCCTATCCGCATCAATAATCAAACATTGCGCCTCGGCGACATGGCTGATGTAACCATGACGTACCAAGACCCTAGTAATCCTCAGTTCTACTTTGAAGGCAAGCCTGCTATTGGCATTGCCATCTCTATGGATGCAGGGGGCAATAATATTGAATTCGGCGAAGCTATCGATAAAAAACTGGCAGAATTAAAGAAAACCATTCCTGCCGGTCTTGAACTTAGTCAAGTATCGAATCAGCCTCACATTGTTAAAGAATCCATTGGCGATTTCTCTCAATCCTTATTTGAAGCCATCGCCATCGTATTGCTCGTAAGCTTTGCATCTCTTGGCTTGCGAACAGGCATCGTAGTAGCCCTCACCATTCCAGTTGTTGTATCTACTACGTTCATCTTGATGTATGAAAACGGTATTTACTTGCACAAGGTTAGTTTAGGTGCTCTCATATTGGCACTAGGCCTCCTCGTAGACGACGCCATCATCGTTGTAGAAATGATGAGCGTTAAACTAGAAGAAGGTTGGGGACATTTTAAAGCGGCAACCTTTGCTTACCAATCGACGGCGTTCCCTATGCTATCTGGTACGCTCATTACCTGTGCAGGCTTCTTGCCATTAGCACTAGCAGAAGGTATGGTAGCAGAATTTACAAAATCTCTATCCATCGTTGTATTTATGGCTCTCATCCTATCGTGGTTTGCTTCTGTTCTCGTCAGCCCTGTTCTGGGTTATAAAATCATCGAAAACAAGGCTCCAAAACCTGAATCAGAATGGACTAAACGAGACCATATCATGCACAAGCTAAGCGTGACCTTCAATGAAAAGTTTGAAAAGCTTTTACACTGGTCACTAGGTCACCACAAAGCAGTATTACTAACTACATTAGTTATATTCGTATTATCTCTACTTTCACTACCACTGATCAAACAGGAATTTTTCCCGTCATCAACGCGTAATGAAGTCATCGTGTCCATGCAGTTCCCTCAAAGCTCATCCATTGAGTACACCGCTAACCAAGCAAAAATCATCGATGAACATTTGCAAGGAGATGAACGCATTGCAACGTTCTCATCTAACATTGGACAAGGTTCACCTCGTTTCGTCCTCACCTTGGAACCTGAATTGCAACGAAATAATTTCTTACAATATGTGATCGTTACAAAATCCTTAGAGGACCGAGATAAACTCTATGATGAATTAACATCTTATTTAAATTCAGAATTCCCATCAGCTCTTGTGAATGCTCAGTTTGTACAAATTGGGCCTCCATCTAAGTATCCAGTAATGCTCCGCGTAGCAGGTCCTGATCAAAAGGTGGTAAAAGAGATTGCGAACCAAGTGAAAGACAAGATGCAAGGCGACAAGGATTTACAGAATATCGCCTTTGACTGGCCAGATACGGAACCAGTAGCCAATATTCACATCGATCCTAACAAGGCGCGCCTACTCGGCATCGATAGCTATGCTGTATCCTTGAACTTACAAAGTCTATTGTCTGGTACAAAATCTGGTGAATATTACGAAGGCAACCAAACCATTCCTATTACCTTCCGTTTAGGTGACAACGAACAGCACAATTTAAGTGCTCTTTCATCCTTACCGATTCAAACAGGGAACGGTTCCTACGTACCACTTAGCCAAATTGCAACCATTACCATGACCCAAGAAGATGGTATTATATGGCACCGTAATATGATGCCTACCATCAGTGTTCATGCTAATGTAAAATCTGGCGTCTTAGGCAATGCAAAAACGAAAGAGGTCTATAAATCCTTACAAGGCATTCGCGATTCCTTGCCTACAGGCTATACGATTGAACTAGACGGTTCCGCTGAAAAGAGCGTAACAGCAGTTCAAAAATTATTAAAACCAATGCCGATTATGATCTTTGCGATCATGACAATTCTCATGTTCCAATTGAAGCGTATCGCTCTCATGATAATGGCTTTACTGACTGCCCCACTTGGTCTCATCGGTGTCGTATTAGCATTGAATATTACGAGAACACCATTAGGCTTTATGGCAATTCTAGGTATCATCGCCCTATCGGGTATGATCATTCGTAACTCCATTATCTTGTTAGACCAAATCGAAATACACAAGGCAGAAGGCCAAGAACCTCGTGAAGCAATTATCAACTCCGCTATACTTCGTTTCCGCCCTATCATGCTCACCGCTCTCGCAGCGATTTTAGGCATGATTCCTCTCATGGGATCTGTATTCTGGAGCCCACTTGCCATCGCCTTCAGCGGCGGCTTACTAGTGGCAACGGTACTTACACTCATCGTATTGCCAGTTATGTACGCAAGCTGGTATAAGATTAAATAAATACAAATGTACCTACATTTGTAAAAGCTAGTATGTACTAGTAATTTCATTTACTTAATAAAAATCCCCTAATCTGTGTAAAAGCTATATAGCTTACACATTGATTAGGGGATTTTTTTACATGACTAACATAAAAAACAGCAGGGCTGGCACCCTGCTATTTTTTAGTCACAAGAATATATTGTAACTTACTTATTTCCCTTAGGATTATAGTAACAGTTATATCTAACGTAGTCTATGATATATTAAACTACTACAGCTGTACCATTGCATGTAATCATAAGCATGCCGTTTTGTGCACCTACAGTGCTATATTGGAAGGATACACCAATAATAGCATTAGCACCCAATTTAGAAGCCCGTTGAGACATTTCATCGAGAGCTGCTTGACGCGCACTCATCAAAGAATCTTCATAACTGCCACTACGACCACCAACGATGTCGCGAATACCAGACATAAAGTCTTTAACAAAGTTACGACCTTCTACTACTTCACCAAATACAATACCTTTGTACTCTTGTA
>ERZ772910.1176-NODE-1176-length-13553-cov-3.153801_pt1 | contig 13553 bp, 9 predicted proteins | sample MGYA00511357_ERZ772910 | MGnify/ENA primary metagenome ERZ772910 (study PRJEB29015, sample SAMEA2738096) | human oral metagenome | biome: human oral; feature: human-associated habitat; material: saliva | place: China | collected 2193 ... | reverse complement strand
GTAAACTAGTTGAAGGGAATATGAAGCTAATGACTGGAAAAGATTGGAAACTTGATAATTGTATTGTGTATTATGAATTGCAAGGCCAAGTAAAGGTAGAACCACTAATGTTGACACTACCGCTCATTCAATCATTTGATACTAATGGTCGTAGTGCAAAGGATGTTATCAAGACATCGAAATGGGCAGAATTCAGTATCAAGCAAATCAAAGGTTACTCATAATAAATTGGAGGAAAAATTATGAACAAGAAATTATTAACAGGACTATGTGCAGTAATGATGCTAGTAGGATTAACAGGATGCAAACCAAAGGAAACAAAACCTGAAGATCCAACAAACACATCAACAACAGAACCAAAGGAAACACCAAAAACAGAGAATACAAACAATAAGGAAGTTACAGCAGATAACTTCAAGGACTTCCCAGAAACAGATGAAAAGTATTTTACATATGAAGAGTGGCAGGAAGGTTACGCAATATATAGTTGTACTTCTGACGATAAGGTTGTTCGTGTACCAAAGACAATTAAGGGCAAACCTGTCATTGCAATAGGCCAACGTGGCATGGCAAATTTGAAGAATTGCGAGGCAATTGTTTTACCGGATACAGTAAGATATTTAGGCGAATCTGCTTTTGTGAATGACAAAGCGTTGAAATATATTGATCTTGGAACCGGAGTGGAAACGGTAGATGATCATGCTTTTCTTGGTGCTAGTTCATTGGAGTCAGTCTCATTTCCGAAGGGTACAAAGTCAATAGGTGATTTGGTGTTTTCGTATTCATCATCACTTAAATCTATCACAATTCCTGAAAGTGTCACAGAAATTACAGCGGCTTTCTATGGAAGAACAACATCTAATTTAGATGTAGAAATTCATACACCAAAAGGTTCTAAAGCAGAAGAAGTAGCTAATAGTATTGGACTAAAAGTAGTAAATGACTAAGCAGTAAAGATTAACTGACAGAAAGGATGGCAGTAAGATGAAAAAAGATAGTAGAAGAGGTACAGTAATTGTTGAGGCAAGTATTTCACTTATGATTTTTATGTTATCAATATATGCTATCCTTTCTGTTATTCGTATAGCATATACGCAGGAAAGAGTAGCGATTGCTGCGGATATTTCTGCAAAAGAGGTTTCTGAGTATGCGCATGTTTTATATGCTACAGGTATAGCAGGTAAAATTAATGCTAAAGGAGATGGGGTTACCTCTAAAGCTGCAAATGCCTTATCGAATGATAACGTAGTAAATACTTTGAAAAAGATTTCTGAGTCCCTAAAGGGGACTACGGCAGGAAATGTTACGGGTCAAGTAGCAGAGTTATTAGGTAGTTTGAAAAATGATAGTGGTTCAACTGCTCTTGCGAATGTGTTTGGTGACATGCTGGCTTTAAAGCTGATAAAAATGAATTTAAAGACAGATCAAATGGATTCTAGTGCCTTCATGGAGATGTACCACATTAAGAATATGAGTACTAGTGATTCTGATATTATGTATGATGGCAAAACTCCAACAGCAAATGGACAGGTATCGATTATTGTGAAGTATACAATTGAACTTCCAATATTTAAATTCTTTAATTTGGAAATAAAAAAAGGTATTGACTGTGCACATTTTTCCTTTACGGAAATTTGGGGAGGCAGGTAATCATGAATATGATAGCTAAGGTAGTTGGCCTCGTTATTTTATCAGTAGGTTTATGCTTCTTGTTTCTGTATGTGGCGAAAGCAGAGAAATATACTGAGAGCGAAAAGTATGTGGATGACAAGTTCAATCAATTGATTACAAGAATAACAGATGCATTTGATATTAAGTTATTATCGGTTAAGTTTTGCTTGGAAATTGTAATTGCATGCATGTTATTACTGTTTTACCAGAATACATTTTTAGATAGTTTAAATACGATGGTATTAGTAAATGCTTTGTTTGTTATTACTCTTTACGATTTAAAGTATCACATTATTCCAAATCGAGCATTAATTACTTTACTTGGTATTAAGGTAGTAATTGTACTCTTGACTATTTTTACAGCAAAAGAAATATCTGCTCTGTTTCTCCTTATAGATATGTTAATTGCTGGATTGGCATTCTTGCTCATAGGCGTAGTTTGTCGGTTTATGAATAAGAATGCAATCGGAATGGGTGACGTTAAGTTACTCAGTGTGATTGGTATTGTTTTAGGTGTAAATGATAGTTTCCATATGGTTATAACAGGTATGGTATGTATCTTCTTTGTATCTGTTATTGGACTATTTTTAAAGAAGTTAACTCGTGATAGTGAGTTACCTTTAGCACCGTTTATTTTCGTTGGTTTAATTATTTCCGCTATTTCAATGGGGGTATAGAATGAAGAAAGAAATATTGATACCTTTAGGAATCGTACTTATTTCTATTGCGAGTATTTACTCGCTAGTGAATACAAATTTAACTACTAAGCAAGAATATGAGCAACATATAACACTTGCTAGACAAGCTAGTAAAAACGGTACGATTAAGAAGGCTGTAAAAGAATATAAAGAAGCCATGGATATCAAACCTTCATTAGATATTCAGTTGGAAATTTGCGATGCATATAAAGCAAATGATGACTTACGTGGTGCCGAAAGATGGTACGAAAGAGAAGTAATCTCTGCTTATCCATTAGAACCAGAAGCGTATGAATATGGTTTACAACTATATATTGAGAAAAAGAAGTTTGGTGATGCGTTTAGTTTGTATGAGTCTTTCCAAAAGAGAAACTTAAAGTCTGAAGCAGTGGATAAAATCATGGCTGAGATTAAGTATGTTTATAAACTAATAGGTAATTTTGAAGATGTGAAGGCATTTTCTGATAAACAGAAATTAGCACCGGTTAAGCAAGGTGAAACATGGTCATATGTTGATCAAAGCGGATATGCAAGTGGTATATCAAACATGTATACAGAAGCTGAGGAGTTCTTTAGTGATATAGCAGCTGTTGTAAAAAATGATAAACCAATGTACATCAATGCAAAGGGTGATGTAATTCTTACTCCTGAGTATTTATATGATGCTAATTCTGATTTAAAGAAGATTACACAATTTAAAGAACAGATTGGTAATGTCATATTGGCATATGATGGATCAAAATGGGCATATTACGATGCGACATCTTATAAGAAGATTAGTGAGAACTATAAGGATGCAACAATCATTACAAATGGTGTTGGTGGAGCAACTAAAAATGGTGGTTATTGGGCACTATTAGATAGTAAAGCAAATCCAATCACTGATGAGAAGTTTGATTCCATCGTTGTTGATGAGCGAGGTGTTCCTTGCAGAAATGATTCGCTAATTGTTCAAAAGGATCTTCGTTACATCCTTGTAAATAAGAAGGGCGAACAAATATCAGATCAAGTCTATGAAGATGCTAAGGGATTTAATGATACAACGCTTGCGGCTGTTAAGAAGGGCAAGAAGTGGATATTTATTGACCCTACTGGAAAAGAAGTTGATCTTGGTGATTTTGAAGAAGTAAGTTCATTTAATGGTGGACTTGCGGCAGTTAAGAAAAATGGAAAATGGGGATATATTGATATGACAGGTAAAATTGTCATTCCATGTACCTTCGCGGATGCAAGGTTAATTTCCGAAAGTGGAATCGGCTTTGTAAAGAACGACAATGGTCGTTGGCAGTTATTACAGTTGATTAGACTAAATCATGATTGAGAGGGTAGATAGTATGTTTAACTTAGATAGTAGAATTTCTTATGAAAATGATGCATCAGCTTCCTATTTGAACTATAAAATGCTCAAGGAGGAAGAACTGGATCGTGTTGGTCTAGGTATGTTACAAAACAACAATATTGAGGGTATCATTCCAATTACTTTCTCACAGTTTAATCTAGACCGTAAGTTAGTATTTAATATCTCAGCACAAGTAACTTTAGAGGACATGCTAGAACGTCCAATTTATCGTAAAAAATTATTGACGATATTTTCTTGCATGGTAAAAACATTATTATCTGCAAATGAATATTTGCTTGAATTAAATGAGTTTGTGTTCAATACACAATATATCTACTGTGATGTAAGTGAAGGTACTGCTAAGTTCATGTATCTTCCAGTCGTAAATGATGAAAAGCCAAATTTACATGACTTCTTCCAAAAGATTATGTTACGTGTACAATTAGATGAACAGGAAGATAAGCAATATTATTATGAAATTATGCAGTATCTTGCAAAGGCTGATTTCAATTTAGGTTCATTTGATGAGTTAATTGATACACTACGTAAGCAAGAAGTTTCTAATAAGAAGGTGGTATCTGATGTACATACAAATGGACAGGCAGATCATCTATATGAACAACCATCTATTACAGAGCCTGCTGTACAACATACAGTTGCTCAGCCTGTAGTGAAAGAAGTTGAAGCAGTGAAACAAGAAAAGCCAGCAAAGAAGGGTTCTTTCTTCGATATTTTCAAGCCTAAGAAAAAGGAAGTAGAAACAAAGAGCAGTATCTTTACACCAACTGAAAAGAAGGCGGAAGCTCCAGTTGCTAAAGAAAATTATGCATTTGATATTCCAGGTATGGATAAACCTGCAACTTCACATGCTACAAGTTTTGCGGTACCAAATGAAAAACCAGCAGAACCAGTTGCTACACCGGTAGCTCCAGTAGCAAAAACTGAAGTAGCTTCTGGTGTTCCTTCCCTTAATACTGTTGCTGTTAACCAAAACATGCATGGTGAAACAGTAGACTTACAGCATGCAATCGGTGGTGGTACAGCAAACGGAGAAACAACAGTACTGAGTCAAGCAATGCAGGAAGAAATGATGATTAATCCTCGCTTAATTCGTGTTAAGAATAACGATATTATCCGTCTCGATAAGAAGTCTTTACGTCTTGGAAAAGAGAAGAGTTACGTGGATTACTTTATCGGTGATAATACTGCAATTAGTAGAAGCCATGCTGATTTTATCGTAGAAAATGGTCATTACTATGTTGTGGACAAGAATTCTACAAACCATACATATGTAAATGATGAAATGATTACAAGTAACATTAAAGTTGAGATTAAGGACGGAGATGTTATTCGTCTAGCGAATGAGAAGTTTGCATTCAAGACAAGATAGGCCAGGGAAGATAATATGGATTTTATCGTTTCTGGAGCGACGGATATCGGTAACGTAAAAAAGACAAATCAAGATAGTTATAACGTTAAAGTTATTTCTACACCTATGGGAAAGATGGTCTTTGCAATTGTTTGTGATGGTATGGGTGGACTTTCCATGGGAGAGCTTGCAAGTGCTACCGTTGTACATGATTTTAATCAATGGGTATTAAACAGATTACCGCTGATTACTGCTGAAAAAAAGATCAATGAACGTACAATTCGAGAGGATTGGGAGAATCTGATTATTGCATCAAATGAAAAGATTTCTGCATTTGGTAAGCAACAAGGGTTTGCAATTGGAACAACACTAACTGCAATGTTATTGACGCAGGACAGTCTATATATTGTCAATGTAGGTGATACACGTGCATATCAATTAACTGATAAGCTTGTAAGACTTACAGATGATCAGACTCTTGTGGCAAAAGAAGTTAGAGATGGAAAGATAACGGAAGAAGAAGCAGAAGCTGATACAAGAAGAGCAGTGCTCTTACAAGGGATTGGTGTTACACCACATCTTTATCCACAGTTCTTTAGTGGTAGTGTGGTGAAAGATGCAGTTTATATGTTATGTACAGACGGCTTCCGTCATGTTGTAAAAGAAAATGAGATTTTCGCTGCTTTAAATCCAACAAAGATGGTTAATGCAGCAGATATGACCGCAAATATTAAGGGGTTAATCAATTTGAATAAGCAGCGTCAGGAAAGGGACAATATTACTTGCGCGGCAATTCGTACATTTTGATAGGGGATTAGTATGTTAAAAGAGAATGAATTGCTCGAAGGGAAATATCGTATCCTACGTAAAATCGGGCAAGGTGGAATGAGTGTTGTTTGGCTTGCGCTAAATGAAAGAGCCAATAAAACATGGGCAATTAAAGAGGTTCGTAAGGATGGTGTTATCAACTTTGAGGCTGTACGACAGGGATTAGTTGGCGAAACAGATATCTTAAAAGTTTTAAAACATCCGAGTTTGCCATCCATCATCGACGTAATTGATACAGATGATAGTTTGATTATTGTAATGGATTATATTGAAGGCAATAATCTAGACAAAATATTGAGTGAATTCGGCGCTCAGTCACAAGAGAATGTTGTGAATTGGGCGCTACAGTTATGTGATGTATTAGGTTATTTGCATACACGTAAGCCTCCGATTATCTACCGTGATATGAAGCCGGCTAACGTTATGTTAAAACCAGACGGTAAGATTTCGCTAATTGACTTTGGTACCGCAAGAGAGTTCAAGGAAAAAAATTTAGCAGATACAACATGTCTTGGTACGGTTGGCTATGCAGCACCAGAGCAATTTGGTGGTATTGGTCAAACTGATGCACGAACAGATATATACTGCTTAGGCGCAACACTATATCACGTAATAACTGGAAAGAATCCTAGTGAACCACCATATGAGATGGTTCCAATAAGACAGATTAATCCAAAACTATCAAAGGGATTGGAAGATATCATTCTCAAATGTACAGAAAAGGATCCTGCGAAACGTTATCAAAGCACGTCAGAGTTGACATATGCACTTGAACACTATCAGGATCAAGATGAAGGTTTACATAAACAATATAAAAAGAAGTTAGGAGTATTTATCCTAACAGCAGTACTTGCAGTTGTGATGTTTATTGCGGCAGGTGCTGCCAAATTCTTAGAAATGTCACAGTCAGAAGCAGTTTATCAATCATATATGAAACAGGCAGACTTTAGTTCTGACTATGCGGATAAGATTAAGGATTACATATCTGCTTTACAGGTAAGCGGATATGAGGATAAGAAAGAACCGTATATCAAAATCATGCAAGCATATAAGATGAATGATTCGGTATTTACGGTTGCAGAAGCCAAAGAAATTGAGAAGTTGATTACTTTGAATAGAGAAAAACTCGAAAAGACAGATAACTATGTAGATATCTGCTTTGAGGCAGGAAAACTCTATTGGTATTACTTCGATTACGGAAATGGTGCAGATAACCAGATAACTCGTGCAAAGAGTGCGGTTGTTTGGTTTAAAGAAGTACTTCAACATGCTTCTGAGGATTATGAAAATATCGGTATGGCGAAAACATATGCCGAGATTGGTGAGTTCTATAGAGATATCGCCACGCAGATTACTGAAGCAAATGATACTGGTAAATATAAGCCATTCTATGAAAGCTTGCATACACTTCTAACAGAGGTTGTACCAAATGAATCAGAAGCAGAAATTGTTCGATTAGAACTAGCTGAAATGGTTCGTAATACAATTCAACAGTATGCAACAAAATTAAAAGTTGATGGTATTGAACAGAAAGAATTAAATTCTGATTTAGATTTGATTCAGAAATTTGTATCAAGTATCAAGACAACTACAGAATTAACAGAGAACATGCGTGTTCAAACGATGCAGTCGATTGAAGATACTAGACAAATGGTAAAAGTAGCATATGAGAGCGGTGGAGGTGAACGATGAATATTGATTTCTTACGTACAATATCAGTCAGTTTGTTCATTATTGGCATCGTTCTACTACTCATAGCTGTCTTGCTCTTTATCCGCTGGAAAGTTCCGTTCTTAATTGCGGAGGTTTCGGGTGCTAACTCTCGAAAAGAGATTGCACGTATTCAACGTGATAGTGAAGAGGGAAGGCATACTTCTGGTATGCATATGACCGCAAAGATTGTTACTCAGATGATACCAACTCTCGATGCAGAAGAAACGACAGTCTTAACAGAAACTTCTTCTAGTAGAGAGAGTGGGAAGACAAGTTCCCTAGATGATATTGGAAGTGAAACAACAGTACTGACAGAAAGTGTTATTCAAGATAACACGCAAAGCAGTATACAGAATAGTATTAAACAAGAGTTTAGAGTTGAGTACGAAATAGGCTTTTCTGAAGGAAAAGGAATTATTGAGTAAAGGGAAGAGGAATGAAATATGTTTTTTAAGAGATTAAAGTGCTTAATATTTTCTGCAATTTTATTTATCACATTAATTCCAGTACAAGTTTTGGCAGAAGAAACTAATATTGGATTTCCACGATGGGGGAAAATTTTAGTCGATTTTATAGTTGCTGATGGTATGAATGGTAAAATACAGGTTGATTCTACAGATTTAGATTTTGGGGATTCACCTAAATATACATATCGTACTTTATCCGGTATAGATTTTGCATTTAAAGTGATACCAAATGCAAATTATCACATTAAAGAGGTGCTTATTAATGGCGTGCCAGCAACACCGACGAATGCACCAAATGAGTATACAATTCATAGTATTAGTAGAAATACTATGGTACAAGTTTCTTTTGAGATAGATAAGTATACTGTGGATTTAGTACAGCCATCTGAGGGTGGAAGTATTACTTTTAATGGAGGAAATGGGAATAACAGTTTTGAACATGGCAGTTCAGCAACTATGACATTTTCTCCAGATCCAGATTATAGACTAAATAAAATTTTCTATACGGAGGATGATGGTACTAAGCATGATGTTGATAATTATTCAAATATTCATGCATTACCACATAATGCATTTTCATGGACTATAAGTAATATTGATAGAAATATTAAAGTTCATGCAGAGTTTTCACCAATACCAAAAATAGCTTTTAACGCAATTACAATTATTGCTCCAGAAGATTATGCAAGTGAAGATGATAAGATTATTTTTGCTAATCAGCCAACAACAATCCAGGTTAATAGAGATAAAATTCAAAATTTGCCAGAAGGTAAGGATGTATACATAGAAGTAGTATATATGAATGAGAATACTTATGAAGGCACAAATAGCATTGAATTAACTGAAGGTGGAATTATTAAAGAGATTAATCTATATCTAAAGCCTAAGGAATCAAGAACAATCGGTGACATACCGTATAATGTCGATATTGGCAATCAAATTGAACTTGTAAAGGAAGAAAATACACCTGCTTTAAGTATAGAAAACCCTGATAGTACTAAGATATATAATAAAAATATACAACTATATGCAAAAGTTAATAATGCTATTGATAAAAATCTATCAGGTTTAAAGCGTATTACTTTTTGGTTTGATTCTGAAGAGCCAACGGGTGATGTAAATGTAATTTTTGAAACCAATGTAACAAGCTATACAAATGAAGAAAAACTAGGTACACCAACTAAGCATCCATTTACAATAGATGCAGCCGAAAATAACGGGGCTAAAAAACTATATGTTAAAGCAGAATTCCTAAGTGGTAAGTCCACAATCATATCTGAGGATATCGACATTGATACTGTAGCTCCAAAGGTTGATCTTGTATATGACAACAATAATGCACAAAATGGTGAGTATTTTAATAAGGAACGCACAGCAACTCTAACAGTAACAGAGCGCAGCGATCATTTTGATAAGAATACTGCTAAAAATAATATTGTTATAAAGCAATTTAATGGTAAGGGTGAAGTAATTGCCGAGCCACAATATACAATTGGTGAATGGAAGACAACACCAGGTGATACACCTGATAAAGATAAGCACACAATTGAAATTAAATATACAGGTGATGCAGTATATCATTTTAACTTTGAATATACAGATACGGCAGGTAATAAAAATGAGCCAATTAAGGTAGATGATCAAAAGGCTGCATTTACCTTCGTAGTAGATAAGAATAAGCCAACTGCTAAAATTGAAGCTACTTCTGATATTAAGGCAGATAACGGTTCCTTCATAAAGGAGAGTTGGTCTGGATTACAGAGTGAGTTGAATCTAGGTTATTTTGCAAAGAAAAATATTACTTTCAGATTAACTGCTGATGATGAAACATCTGCCATTGCAAATATTTATTACTATGCAAAAAAATATTCAAATGATGAACCAAATTCAAAGATTTTAACTGAAGCTGAACTTGCAAGAGTATCCGATTGGCAAGAAGGTGATTCCTTTAAATTAACAGAAGAAGGAACATACGTTGTATATGTGAAGGCTGTAGATAAGGCTGGTAACGTAACGTATGTAAGTTCATCTGGTTTAATCGTCGATGAACAAAAACCTTCAATTAAATCAACAGTTCCTTCTATCACAATCAATCCGGAAGCTTCTCTAAACACGGTTTATAATGGTGATGTAAAAGTAAATGTACATGTATCTGAGCCTATTACAAATAATTCTTATTCTGGTTTAAAGAAGATTAGTTATGTTGTAAGAAATATGGGAACTCAAACACAAGGACAAGATGATGGTGTATTATTTGAGGCTGAAACATTAGAGACATTGAAACTTGGAGATTTGATTGCAAGTAAGGATGTTAATTTTGTAGTATCTAGCCAATTAAATAATAGTAATGAAGTTGAAATTGAAGTTACAGTTGTAGATAATGCAGGCAATGTTTCTGTTAAGAAACAAACCATTCAGATTGATACAACTGCACCAGTTATCAGTGTTGCATATGACAATAACAATGCTAGTGATGGTAAGTACTTCAATGCACCACGTACAGCTACTGTTACTGTTTATGAGCGTAACTTTAGCGCTGATTACATTGAGATGCAGTTAAAAGCTCTTGCTGGAAGTGCAATCCAGATTTCTGATTGGACACATACAGCAGGAACAGGTAATGGTGATGATGCTAAACATACAGCAACCATCAACTATACTGTAGATGATGATTATACATTCTCAATCAAGGGTAGAGATACTGCAGGTAATGTATTCCAAGGTAATCCATATGTTGATGGAACAGTCGCAAGTGAAGAGTTTACAATTGACCAAGTACGTCCAACAATTTCTGTATCATATGATAACAACAATGCTAGAAATGGCAACTACTATAACGCAGCTAGAACTGCGACAATTACTGTTGTTGAACGTAATTTCGATCCACAGAGAGTAACTGCAACGATTGCAAATCTAAGTGGAACAAATGGAGCACCAGGTCTAAGCGCATGGTCTGATAATGGGGATTCTCATACAGCTACGATTACATATTCTACTGATGGACAGTATCAATTTGATATTGATGTACAAGATAGAGCTGGAAACGCAGCTACAGACTATCCAAGAGATGAGTTCTTCATCGACTTAACAAAACCTCAATTAGAAATTAGAGATATTGTGGATCAATCCGCAAATAAGGGTAGAGTTGCTCCTGTAATTCAGTATTCTGACGCTAACTTTGATCCTTCTACTGTTGAGATTACACTTACAGGTGCTATGAGAGGTCGTGTTGAGAATAAGGGCTTCTATACTGAAATTCAAAATGGTCAAATTTATACATACTATGATTTCGCAAATGTGAAAGAAGAAGATGATATTTACACATTAACAGCGAAGATTACTGATAAGGCTGGTAATACTGAAGAAAAGCAAATTACATTCTCTGTAAACCGCTTTGGTTCTACATATGGATTTGATGAGAATACAAAGGCAATTGCAGGTAAGTATGTACGTGAAGTTGGTGATATTGTCATCTATGAAACAAACGTTGACCCAGTAGACAATGTGAAGATTACATTATTCAAGAATAATAAGACAGTTGTTCTTGAAAAGGGTAAGGATTATCAAGTAGTCGCTGAAGGTGGAAACGGAAAGTGGTACCACTACACATATAGAATTAATCGTTCACTATTTACAGATGACGCTGTATATTCCATCACACTTTATTCTGAAGATAAGGCTGGTAATGTATCTGAGAATACTTTAGATACAAAGAAGATGAACCTACGTTTCGGTATCGATAAGACAACACCAAGTGTTACATTCAAGAATATCGACAAGAATAAGGTATATGTTGGTGAAAAGTATAAAGCAGAAATCAAGTTAGCAGATAACTTAGCACTATCTAAGGCTGAAATCTATCTAGATGGCAAACTAGTTGCGACTTTAGATCAAGCACAACTAGAAGAACTCATCAAGAATGGTGGAGACTATGCATTAGAAATTGATAGTGCCGACTATGCTAGAAATGTGAAGATTGTTCTAACTGACGCAGCTGGTAATAAAATTGAAGAAGAAATTGATAACTTCTTCGTAACAACAAATCTATGGGTTCGTTTTGTAAACAATAGACCTGTATTTGCTGGGACTTTAGCTACACTTCTTTCTGGATTTGCAATATTCTTCTTTATCCTCTGGAAGCGCAGAAAGAAAGAAGAAGAGGAAAAGTAAGTTTCAATAGAAACACAATAAAAGGATGACGGTAATAATCGTCATCCTTTTACTTATATGTTGTTGGTGATAAAGGCCTCGTATCTTTTAGAAATTAGGCATCTGATCTAGAGAAACCATTCTTCATGCCCATGCTTGCAGTGTAGAGTACTTTATCTAATAGGTCATTTGTATGTTGTCTTGCCATATCTGCGATTTCTTGGTTCGCTGTTTGGCATAGTATAACAGGGTCTACATTCTGATTGAATGCAGAATCATACTTCTTGATAATTTGATGGCCCTTTGTTTGTACAGCATTTTGATAACGCTCAATAGCAGAACTTGTAGCACTGTAATGTGCATCCGCTAGAGCGCCGATAATACGGTTAGCCCAATAGAAGTTATCTGTTGTAACAGTTTTATTGGTATTTGCTGTATAGTCAGGTGTTTTATCAATATTTACATAGAATGGAACAAACGCATTGAATGTATTAGAGCCATAGGCAATCCATTCAATAGAACGAATTTCTTCTGGAGCATATGGACGAATCTGCACGCATGCTAGGAAGTTATTACGGTTAATACCTATTGGTCTAAAGGAACCACGTAGTGAGGAATCACCATGCTTTCCATATGGATCATACGGTGTGCCTTGATAATGGTGGGATAATACATACTTTACATCTTCAACTGTAATCTTATGTTCTGGCACAAAGCTCCATGGAATATTATCAGAATCAGGACGATAATCTGCCTTAGGGCCATCCCAACGGTAGGATGTTGGATTGAAGTAGCGTCCAATAATCCAAGCACGTGGTGTGTTGTAATGACGGTCCTTGTCTCGTTGGCTCCCAAAAGCATAACGAGGGTTAAAGGACGAACCGTCAAAATCCAAGCCCAAGTGATGGCGTTCCACAAAATCTTTCAAATCTGGATCACATAAAAACTCTTCTGGGCGATTAAACTCAAAGCGATCACTCCCCAATTGATTGGGATTGGTCACATAGGCGTCGTCTGGTACGCGACGTGCCATCCAGTGATGACCTCCGATGGTTTCCAACCACCAGATTTCATTAACATCGCTGATAGCCACTCCATTAGACTCATAGGTCCCGTATTCCTCTAGGAGTTTCCCCAAGCGTAGTACGCCCTCACGAGCAGTCTGGACATAAGGAAGCACCAAGGTCAGCATATCTTCCTCTCCAATTCCACTTTCCACCAGAGGGTCCGCCCCCAGGACTCGGCTATTGGTCGTAATGGTCTCTGTCTCACTCATGGCCACATTGTAACGATTAATCCCCGCTTCTCCCCAGATACCA
>ERZ772910.1174-NODE-1174-length-13566-cov-4.914958_pt1 | contig 13566 bp, 10 predicted proteins | sample MGYA00511357_ERZ772910 | MGnify/ENA primary metagenome ERZ772910 (study PRJEB29015, sample SAMEA2738096) | human oral metagenome | biome: human oral; feature: human-associated habitat; material: saliva | place: China | collected 2193 ... | reverse complement strand
GAGCAACCTGAAATAGTAGAGTTATTTGATAATATAGGAAAAGTAGAGGTAATAAATGAAAAAGATATGCCAGGATTAACAGCAATTAGTGGCTCAGGTCCAGCATATGTGTATATGTTTATAGAAGCACTAGCTGATGGTGCGGTTCTTAATGGATTACGTAGAGATATGGCGTATAGATTGGCTGCGAATACTGTGTTAGGTTCAGCAAAGATGGTTCTTGAAACAAATGAGCACCCAGGGAAACTTAAAGATGATGTCTGTTCACCTGCGGGAAGTACGATAGAAGCGGTAAGGGTACTTGAAGAAAATAAATTTAGAAGTGCGGTTATCGAATGCGAACGTGCATGTTTTGAAAAATTAAGTAAAATGTAGTAGGTAGTAAAAAGTACCGATTGAATAAAATTTCAATCGGTACTTTACTATTATTTATTTAATTCATCAGTTAGTTCATAAAGTTGGTCAACTAAGTAACCTACATAAGAAATAGCCTCTTTTAATGGTTCATCTGTGCTCACGTCACATCCCGCTAGTTTAGAAAGGTCTAAAGCTGACATGCTGCTACCTTTAGAAAGGACATTTAACCAAACATCAGCGTAGTTAGGATCTTTATCTATTTTGTTAGCGATAGATGTTCCGATAGTTAGACCTGCAGAATAAGTGTATGGATATAATCCCATGTAGTAGTGAGGTTGACGCATCCAAGTTAATTCTGCTCCTTCATTAACAACTAAACTATCTCCGAAAAATTCTTCCATAACTTCTCGTTTTACTTTAGAAAGAACATCAGCGTTAAGCATTTCATTATTATCTACTTTTTTGTAGATTCTATCTTGATATACTGCTTCTAAGTAGTGAGTAACCATATTGTGGAAGTATGTTCTACTAATCATATTACTAATTACCCAACGTTTGAAGCGCGCATCAGTATTTGTTTTTAGTAAATAATTTGATACTATTACTTCGTTACAAGTAGATGGTGCTTCAACAAAGTATAGAGGACAGTCATTGTTTAACATTGTTTGGTGTTTACCAGTACTCATAAAGTGATAAGCGTGACCTAATTCATGTGCTAGAACGAATACCTCATTCATTTTTCCTGTCCAAGATAGTAGGATGAACCCGGCTACGTTTGGAACAGTTGCACAGAATCCACCAGTACTCTTACCAATATTTTGAGGGAAGTCAGTCCAACGTTTATCATAACTTTTATCAATCATATTAAGGTAATCTTCTCCAAGTACACCTAGGGCTTTTTTCAAGTATTCTCTTGATTCTGCAATGCTCATATCTACTTCAAAAGTAGGATCTAAATTAATTTTACAGTCCGCAAATTGCATATCGCTAATATTATGTTCGCGTGCAAGAAGTTTAATATAACGACGGATATGAGGGGCAAGATCTACCATAAGAGTACGAATTTGACGGTCATAAAGTTCACGATTTCCATCTTGTTTGTCTAGTAGGAAATCTATAACACTATCATAACCACGCATAGTCGCAATCATTTTTTCTTTTTTGATTTGTGAGATATACTCATTCGCAGAAGTATTTTTATATGCATTTAGAGTTTTATAGAAACTTTTTGCTGCACCACGACGTACTTCTTTATTATTATCCATCTCATGTAAGTTTTCATATAATACAAAACTATTTTCTAATGTTTTACCATTAGCTTCGAAACTGTCGAATTGCATATCTTCATGTTTAGTAACTTCGTATAAATTATAAAAGTTAGGAAGACTTTCGTAGTTTGCAATTACTTGTTCTGCTTCTTTAGAAAGAGTATGTTTTTTTTCTAAAATAACTTTTTCGAAGAAATATTTTAAATCAGGTCTATGTTTTTCTACAAATTTATTTATAAAACTTTCATCCAACCCTACTAATTCTGTGTCGAAAAAGCTAAGGTTGCTTGCCCAAAGAGTTGATACTTCTTCAAAAAGAGTAGCGTTATTAACTACATTTTCATTGAATCTATCAACAGTCATAGGAAGTTCTGCATAGTGAGAAAGTTTATAAAATTCTTCATACATAGCTTCGTACTCTTTTACCGCTTTGTCTAAGATGTTTAAGTCTGCTAATTTTCCTTCGTAGTTGTTTTTAAATTCTAAGATACTTTTTTTAATTTTTTCTAAAGAATTTATAAATTCTTTATCGCTTTTATATAGTAATGTCATATCCCAAGTATATTTTTTATCTACTTCATTTCTTGGAACTAATTTAATCTCACCCATATTAACCTCCATTTATTAGTTTTGCCACTAATAATCCAATTTCTATTTATATATTAAAACTATATCTAATATTAATTATAGTACTTTAAAGTAAATAGGTAAAGGTTATAATATTACTTTCATCAGGAAGTTAAAAATTACTCGCTAATATTAATTATATTATAGAAGAAAATCTAGATTATTATAAAAATAACCTAGATTTATTCTATATTAATTAAATTTTATTTCATCTATTTTATTAGTTTTTCGAGTTAATACATACTCTCCTTTAGAATCTTTTGAGATAGCTTCAAGTAATTGTTTCGCAACAGCATATTCTTGTTTCTCCATTGAGTCCTTTTCTTTTTCAAGATTTGCTTTAATGATTTCATTCATAGGAGTTTTCATATCTACAGTAATTGTTGTGATTTCATTTGTATTAGTATCTATCACTAAAGAAAATGGTATATTTATTTGTGATAAGTCTACATTGCCATCAATTAACATATCCTCATCACTCAATTTAAATTTTTCTTTTATCTCAGAAAATTTAATTTTTCCACTAAATGTTAGTTTTGTATCATTTTTTTCATAATTTTTATCTAGTACTAAGTCAAATATAGAACTCCTTTTGAAAAATAGATCTAATGCTGAAAGAAAATCTGCATCATCTTCAATTTTTTTAGCTACTAATTTTCCATCTACAACATCAAATTTTTCATAACCAGAATCTATTTTTTTTAAGAAAACTTGTTTTTTCTCATTTGAGTTTCCTTCGGTAGAAGTTTCTTGTTTAGAAGAGTTTTTTAGTATGTTTCCTTTTTCATCAATTTTAATGTCTGATAATATATTTAAAGAATTATGCTCAGCTCCTACTTGAGCATCTAAAGTAAGTTTACTGTCTAATTCAAGATTATTGTCTTTTGGGAAGTTGTTTAAGGCTGTTTTAACTATCTCCTCGTTTGATAACTCTTTTTTTGTTTCTTGTGTTGTAGGTTGATTGTTGTTGTCTTTCTTATTTTGAGCGCATCCTAGTGTTGTTCCTGAAAGAACTGCGATAGCGACAGTTAATAATAATTGTTTTTTCATTCTATAATCTCCATAATTGTTTTTATAGATATTATTTTACTTGTAAGAGTTATTTATGTCAATTAGTAAATTTTATAAAGTTTCTTTTATTTTATAAAAAGTTTACGTTCATAATTTTTTGATGTATAATTTTATTGAGTAGAAAAAATTATTTATTAAAAAGTGAGGTAAATTATGAAAGTAGCTGTAATAGGTGGAGGAATAGTAGGTGCTACTTGTGCTTATTATTTATCAAAAGATGAAAGTGTAGAGTTAACAGTTTTTGATTATGGAGTAGGACAAGCTACTAAAGCATCTGCGGGGATTATTAGCCCATGGTTTTCTAAAAGACGTAATAAGCCATGGTATAAAATGGCTCGTTTAGGGGCGGATTTTTATCTAAAATTAGTAGAAGACTTGAAAAAAGATGGTTATAATACCGATTTCTATGATCAATGTGGGGTATATTTACTGAAGAAAGACGCTAATAAACTTCCAGAATTAAAAGAACTAGCGGAACAAAGAAAAGAATTATCTCCGATGATAGGTGATTTAGAGATAATCTCTAAAGAAGAAGTTCGAAAAGTTATTCCTAGTTTTGATAATAATGGAGATGTTCTTTATGCAAGTGGCGGAGGCCGAGTTGAAGGTGAACGTTTTGTAAAAACATTGCTTACAGCATCTAAAGCAAATGTTATCAATAAAAAAGTAGAAATAAATTTATTAGATGATAAGTATGTTATTGATAATATAGAGTACGATGTTGTAGTTCTTGCGACAGGGGCATGGTTAAAAGATGTATTAGAGCCACTTGGTTATGATGTTGATGTTAGACCACAAAAAGGACAACTGCGTGATTATAAAGTAAGTGATAATAATACAGGGGACTATCCTGTTATTATGCGAGAAGGGGAACTAGATATAATTCCGTTTGAAGATGGTGTAGTTAGTGTAGGGGCTACTCACGAAAATGAAATGGGATTTGACTTGGAAGTAGATAAAGAACAATTAGATACTTTTGGTAATGAAGCTAAGCAGTTTCTTCGTAATTTAGAAGATGCTGACATTATTAATGAACGTGTTGGTATTAGAGCATATACGTCAGATTATTCTCCGTTTTTTGGGGAAGTGCCTAAGTTGAAAAATGTTTATGCAATAAGCGGTTTAGGTTCTTCAGGGTTAACAACAGGTCCAATTATAGGGTATAGTGTAGCTAATCTTATTTTAGGAAATGAAAATGAATTGGAAGCGGAAAATTACAATATAGAAAATTATATAAAACTAAAATAATATAGTTATAAAGCAAGAGGATATTTTACTAATATTTTCTTGCTTTATTTTACTAAAAAAAGTATCGATATTATGCTTTTTTATGGTATAATAAAATGTGGATTGTTATATGCTTTGATAATCCAAAAATGTCTTTATTTAATAATGGAAATGAATCGTTTTTACAGATTATTTTGTAAAAGTGATGATTATTTAACAAGTTTATGAAAGGAGAATATTATGATAGCTGAATATCTATCAAACATTGGTACTTTATCGTTAGTAATACACGTATTAGATATCTTACTTGTTTGGTTTTTAGTTTATAAACTTTTAACTTTGTTAAAAGGTACACGCGGAATGCAGTTAGTTAAAGGTATTTTAATCATCATAGGATTAAAGATATTTTTTAATTTCATAGGTTTTACAACAATGACTTATATTTTTGACCAAGTTGTTACTTGGGGAGTTTTAGGAATAATGATTATTTTCCAACCAGAGCTTAGACGTGCTTTGGAATATATAGGTCGTGTCCAGTTATCGAATATTCTAAAATACAAAGATACAACAAAAGATACAAAAGAACATATCATAAAAGCTGTTGTTGACTCAGCAAGGCATATGGCTCGTAGAAGAATAGGGGCGCTAATTGTTATGGAAAATAATACAGGTCTTGATGAGTATGTGGAAAGTGGGATAAAAATAAACTCAGAAGTAACTAGTGAGCTTATTATTAATATATTTATACCAAATACACCTCTTCATGATGGGGCGATGATTATTGATAGAAGCAGTATTCGTGCAGCAAGTTGTGTGCTACCGTTATCTGACAATAGAAGTATTGCAAGTAGCTACGGAACGCGTCATAGAGCGGCATTAGGATTATCTGAATTAACAGATTCAATAATTATTGTTATATCTGAGGAAACAGGAAAGATAAGTATTTGTCAAAATGGTAGATTGGTTACTGATTTTTCTGAAAAAGAATTAACTAAGTATTTAGAAGAAAACTGGCAACAATCTCCAGAAAATCTAATATAAGAGGTGTTAGTATGCGATTAAAAGAAAATAATCAATTGAAATTAATATCATTACTAATAGCTATTTTATTATTTCTTTCAGTTAATGAAAAAATAAAAAACTTTTCGGTTATAGGAAATACTGATAATAATGCGACTGTGTGGGTAACAGATGTTCAAGTAGAAGCAGAATACGATAGAGATAAGCAATATGTTTTAGGTATACCAAATACCGTTTCGGTGAAACTTAGTGGAACACCTTCAAAAGTACAAAAAGAAAGTGTAGCTAAGAACTTTAAAGTAAAACTAAATCTTAAAAATTCACAAATAGGTGATGATCAAAAAGTAAAACTTGATGTAGAAGGTTTAGAAAAAGGTATAGAAGGTACAGCTGAACCAAGTACGATAACTGTTTCTATACGTGAAAAAACTACGAAAGAGTTTGTTGTTACACCAACGCTTAAAAAAGAACGTCTAACTATGGGTTACGAAGTAGAAAAACTTAAAGTTAACGATGAACATGTTAAAATTTCAGGGGATCTTGAAACTATAAACAGTATTCGAGAAGTAAGAGCTGAAAGTGATAATAAAACGAAAATTAATAAAAATACAAAAGAAGAAGCTAAATTAGTAGCGTACGATAGTAACTACAATAAGATAGAAGATATACATATAGAACCAAGTTCTACAGTTATGACTATTGAAGTGAAAAATATAGAAAAAGAAGTACCGGTAACTGTAAATACTATAGGTGCATTACCTGAAGGATATGAGTTAGTAAGTATTACACCTGAAGCTACAAAAGCAACTGTTCGTGGGGAAAGTCAAACAGAACTAGACAAACTTACGGAAATGTTAGTAGATGTTGACTTAAGTGATGTAAAAGATGAAACAGAAGAACGAAGTAATCTGAAGCTATATCCGAAAGAAGACATACGTGTAACTTCTGATCCTGCAATAGTTAAAGTTACTATTAAAGTAAGGAAAAAATAGTTATGGATAATAAGAAATTAAGGTTTTTGGCTATCAATATGTTAGTTACAGTTGTTGCATTGGGAATTATAGTAGGTGCAATATTTATTGATGATCAAAAAACAAAAATGATTACGATGTTTACTGCTATTGGAATTTTAGTAGTACAGAAAATTGTAGAAATAATTATGATAAAAGAAACTAGAAGGATAAGTATTGTAGTTCTTATAATTATAGTTTCTGCAGCAAGTTATTTCGGTTATAGAATGTAGAAAGTAAAATAAAAAATTAAAGGTAATATTTATTTAAATATTACCTTCAAGAATTTATTAAGTTGTATTAGTATATTGATGTACTAATGATATAGGAGATATAATGGATAAATTATTTTCATCAAAATTATATACATATCATAGATTTAAACTAATTATGTTACTTGATTTAATCATAGTAGCTTTAGGGGTACTATCTTCAATCTTTTTAGGTAGAAGTGCTTATCCTGGAGAAATGATTCGTTTTTATGGATTAGAAATCTGTGAATTCTTACTTATTTCTTTAATAATTTATGGTATATTGTTTAAAATATTTGGTATTAATAAATCTCTATGGTCATACTTAGGGGTTGCTGAGATTTTCAATATTTGTATGTCGGTAATAATTGGAGATCTTTTCGTAAGTATATTATACCAATTTATGTTACCAGATACATTTTCTAATGTACGTTTTGCGATTTTCTCACCATTATTAATTATTGCGGGAATTATGTTTATACGTATGCTTTATCGCGCTCTAAGAGAAAGAGAAGTTAGTGTAAATGGTAAAACTGTTTATAAAAATACACTTATAGTTGGTGCAGGAGATGCAGGGTATATTCTATTAAAAGAATTATCTAAAAACAACGTGTTTAAAGCTCATGTTGTTGGTTTAATAGATGATAATAGAAAAAACTCAGTTATTAGTGGGGTTACTGTAGTAGGAACAACATATGACCTACTACAAATGATTCCAAAATATGAAGTAGAGCAAGTGTTTTTAGCTATCCCTTCGATAGATTCATATAATAAAAATAGAATTTTAAATATCTTAAAAGACACTAATGTAACTGTTAAAGTAATGGGTGCAGGTGTCGCTATTGAAGAAGGAGAAAGCATCGCTAAACACCTTAAAGATGTCTCAATTGAAGACTTATTAGGCCGTGGTGAAGTTAAACTTTCACAAGGAGAAGTTCGTAGTTACTTAAGAGATAAAAATGTACTTGTAACAGGTGCAGGTGGTTCTATAGGAAGCCAAATAGTGCGAGAAATCTTCAAATTTAAACCTAATAATCTAATATTAGTAGATGTGAATGAAAATGCACTATATATGCTTGAAAGAGACTTGGATTTTGAAAAGAGTCATACAGATGCTTATAATAATGTCTCATATATTTCAGAAATCGTAAGTATTCGTGATAAAGAAGCATTAGGTGAGGTTTTTGATAAGTATAAACCAGATGTAGTATTCCACGCTGCAGCTCATAAACATGTTCCTTTAATGGAACGTCGTCCTCAAGAAGCTATAAAAAATAATGTTTTTGGAACAAAAAATGTTATGGATGTTGCGATTGAGAAAAATGTAGAGAGATTTATTATGATTTCTACAGATAAGGCGGTTAACCCTGCAAATGCGATGGGGGCATCTAAACGTCTTACAGAAATTATCCTTCAATCAAAAGGGGATAAATATAATACTAAATTTGCGGCGGTAAGATTTGGGAATGTTCTTGGATCTAATGGTTCTGTAATTCCTATTTTTAGAGAACAAATTAAAAAAGGTGGACCAATTACTATTACGCATAAGAATATTATTCGTTACTTTATGACGATTCCAGAAGCGGCACAACTAGTGCTACAAGCAGGATATTATGCTAGTGCAGGAGAAATCTTCTTACTTGATATGGGAGAACCTGTAAAAATTATAGACCTTGCGACAAACTTAATTAAACTATCTGGATTAGAGCCATATAAAGATATTGATATCCAAGAAATAGGGCTTAGACCTGGTGAAAAAATGTATGAAGAGTTGTCGTTAGACTATGAAAATAGTGAAAAAACAGATAATGAGATGATTTATAAAAATACTACGTTAAATATTAATGTTAATGAATTAGATCAGAAGTTAGCGGAATTAAAAGGTATGCTTGGGCATGCTTCTAATGAAGAAATCAGAAATAAATTATTCGAAATTATAAATTGTTATAACGGCTAAGGTAAGGTAAATCTAGAGTTTAAATTGAACTCTAGATTTTTTTTGAAAAAATATTTATTCGGAGTACCTTATAACTAGCGATTTTTTTAATTTTTTTATAAAATATATTGTGTAAGAAAAAATTTAAGGAGAGAGAAAATGAACAGTTTACATACATCTTTAACTCAACTACTGAAAAAATTAGAAGATAAAGAAGTATTAAAAAAAGGAAAAGCAAATACTGATAAATTTAAGACTGAAGAGTTAGCAAAATATATTAGGGACTGTTTTGTTGAAAACTATCCAGAATTAAAAGTTAGAAGACTAATGGAATCAGTACATTACGCAAATACTTTTGAAAATAAAGTTTTACAACAAACTGCTTTTTTAGTTGTTGAAATTAGTGAGTATATGTTTGCATTAGAAATAGCTAATCGTGACTTTGTAGTTGGTTATTTTAATACTCTAATTATTGATCCAGAGATAGAAGCAACAGAATTTAACTTTGTATTAATGGAAGTAGATAGTTTAATAGAAAATAGTTTTCTAGAGCTTCCAGAAGAGGCATAATAATGAAGATTTTAATACCTACCGCTAAAGAATTAAATAGTAAAGCGGAGAAAGTATCTGGAGAAAAATTATCGAAAAAAACAAAAAGTATAATAAATGAATTTTCTTTAAAAACAATTGATGAATTAAAGTCAATTTACAAAATAAAAGAGGATAAAGCTAAAGAAGAATATGTTCGTTGGGAAAAATTAACTAAGAAAGACGTAGATAGTTACCCTGCATTAGAGCTGTTTAATGGTCTTATGTATCGAAATATTGCTCGTCAAAGTTTTAATGAAGAGGATAGGGAATATATAAGTAACTATGTTTTTATAACTTCTGCATTATACGGAGTTATAAATGCATACAATCCAATAAGTGAACATAGACTGGATTTTTTACAAAAATGTAAAATAGGGAATACTTCTCTAAAAAACTTTTGGAGAGAGGATTATGATAAAGCTATTGAAAATGATGATTTTGTTATATTGCTATTGTCAAGTGAGTTCGAAGAGGTTTTCTCACCAGCTTCACGAGATAAATTTATAAAAATAAATTTCATGGAAGATAAGGATGGCGTTTTAAAAACTCATTCTACAATTTCCAAAAAAGCACGTGGGAAATTTTTAACAGAACTTGTTAAAGGTAAAGTTACAGATATAGAACAAATAAAAAATATAGAATTTGATGATTTTAAGTATATAGAAGATCAATCTAGTGAAAAACTATTAGTTTTTATAGCGAAAAGATAAAAAAGAGAAAATATAAAAGGAATATAATTTATGAAAACAGAGATGAATACAAAGAAACTATACTATGGATTTCCTGTTGTATTAATAGGGTATAAAGATAGTAAGTGGAAATATAATGTTACTACTATGAGTTCATCATACTCATTAGGTAATACATTAACTATAGGTTTAGCAAGCAAAAGCAATGCAGTGGCGAATATAAAAAAATATGGAGAGTTTACTTTAAACATTCCATGCCAAGAAATCCTAAATAAAGTCGAGATAGCAGGATTCCACTCAGGTCAGAATAAGATTGGTATGGCAGATATTACTTATGATTTAGGTGAAAAGGTGGATGCCCCATTATTAGATGAGTGTTTACTAAATATTGAGTGTCGTGTAGAGCATATAGTAGAACACGGTGATTACACTAACTTTATAGCTACTATAGAACGTAGGGTTATATGTGATGAAATGTTAAATGAAGATGGTAGTTTAAATAGTAGAGATTTTAACCCAATATATTTTATGGGTGATGATAAAGAAAGAATATATCGCTACTTCAATAGTGACACTAAAAAATTAGGTGAAAACATGGGTTGTAGCTCAGAAGATGATTCAATTTGTGGATAATGAAATAATAAGGGCTCTAGTAGAGTCCTTATTTTTATTTAGTTTTCATGTAAATATGATATAATAAAAATAAATAGATTATTAAAGAAAGGAGGAGAATTATGACTTATTACAATTTGCAAGTGCATAGTGCTTATGATTTATTAAATAGTACAATCAAATATACTGAGTTATTTAGTAAGTTAAAAAAAGATGGGCAGGATAGTGTAGTTATTACTGATCCGACGCTTTACGGAGCTATAAAAGCTTATAAAATTGCTAAAAAGTTTGATGTTAATTTAGTGCACGGTTTAGAGATAAAGTTAGGTTATGGCATTAGTTTTTTAAAGTTTAATATACTATGCAAAAATACCGAAATGTTTTATCGTTTGTTGGAAATATCAACAATGATAGAAAACAAAGTAGAATGGTCTATTGAAAAACTTGTCGAAGAACTAAAAAAATCTAAAGAAGACTTTGTTATTATTGTTATTGATGAACTTCGAGACAGTATGGAGTTCAGCTACTTAAATGATGCGCTAAAAGGTTTTGATTTTTACTTTGGATTTAATGAAAAATTCGATGGTAGTCTTTATCAATATTATGAAAATGTAGTTTATACAAAACCAAGTTTTTATTTAAATAATGATCAATACCAACAAGTAATTGTTAGTCGTGCAATTAGGGATAACGCCAAACTTAATATTACTGAATTAACTACGACTACTGGTAGTAAATTTGTTAGAACTCAAGAAGACTTTAGGAATCTGCTTAATGTTGAGAATCCATTATTGAAATCAATGTTAGAAAAAGCACTAGTTAAACAAGCAGAAGTCATTGGTAAATGTCGATACAACTTAGATTTTAAAGGGTATCATCTACCTAAATATAAATATGGAAAAGATGAAGATGTATTCCAAAATTTCTCATCAAGAGACTATCTGCGTTATTTAGTTCAAAAGGGTGCGAAAGAAAAATTATTTGGTAAAGATTTATACAAGTATAAAAAACGCTATGAGTATGAACTTAAAATCATCGATGAAATGGGCTTTAATGACTATTTCTTAATAGTTTATGATTTTGTTAAGTATGCCAAAACTAACGGGATTTTAGTAGGGGCTGGACGTGGTAGTGCAGCGGGAAGTTTAGTTTGTTATTTATTAAACATCACAGAAGCAGATCCTCTAGAATATAATTTACTATTTGAAAGATTTCTAAATAAAGAGCGTATCTCTATGCCGGATATTGATATAGACTTTCAGGATACGCGTCGTGATGAAGTCATTAAATATGTAGAAGAAAAATATGGTGAAGATAAGGTAGCGCAGATTATTACATTTACAACGTTTCAATCTAAAAGTGCTGCGAGAGAATCTGCGAGAATTCTGCAGTTTGATGATAATGCCTTAAAGTTTATTAGTAGTAATATTAGTTCTACAAGAACTTTAAAAGAGTGTTATGAAAGTTCTGAGCCATTACGTAATTTTGTTAATGAGAGTACTATTAACCGCCGTTGGTTTAGTATAGCTCTGAGTTTAGAAAGTCTACCGAAAAACCCGTCAGTTCACGCTGCAGGTGTTGTAATAAGTGATAATAATCCTCTTGTGAAATATGCACCTCTTGCTGAATCTAATATGACTAAATATTTAACACAGTGGACAATGGATGATGTTGAGAGTGTTGGATTACTAAAAATAGATTTTCTTGGAATCAGATATCTAACGATGGTATCTAGCATTGTTGAACAGATTAAAAAGGAAAATCCAGAGTTTGATATAACTAAGATAAATTATAAAGATCAAAAAGTATATAATCTATTTGCGGAAGGAAGAACGGAAGGTATTTTCCAATTTGAATCTAGTGGAATGAAGGAAAAACTACGCCTTCTTAAACCAACGGAGTTCAATGATATTGTTGCGATGAATGCGTTATATCGTCCAGGACCTATGGCACAAATAGAAACTTATATTCGAAGAAAACATGGGGAAGAAAAGGTAAATTATCCTCATCCTAATCTAGAAAAAATTCTTAAAGATACATATGGTGTAATTGTTTATCAGGAACAAATCATGCTTATAGCGGTGAATTTTGCTCATATGTCACTTAACGAAGCGGATAATATGAGGCGAGCTGTTAGTAAAAAGAAAAAAGAAGATTTGGAGTATTATGGACGAATTTTCATAGAAAAAAGTGTAGCTGCTGGTTATGACCGTAATGTGGCTAAGAGTTTATTTGACCTTATCGTTACATTCGCTAACTATGGATTTAATAAGAGTCACGCGGTTGTTTATAGTATGCTTGCGTACCGCTTAGCTTATTTGAAAGTTTATTATACTAAGTACTTTATGACTGCGTTGCTTAATAACGTTATTAGTAGTGAGAAAAAGATAAATGAGTATAAGCAAGAGCTTAATAATTTAGGAATTAAATTGATAAAACCTGATGTTAATGTTAGTTTAAGTGACTTTAGTGTTTATAAACAAGATATAGTTTTTGCGTTAACAGCTATTAAAAATGTTGGATACCGCAGTAGTTATGAAATAGTTCAAGATCGCTTGAATTTTGGTAAATACTTAGATATTGATGATTTCTTAAAAAGAATGAATAAAAAAGTTGATTATCAAGCAGCAGCTTCTTTAGTAAAAGCAGGAGCGTTAGATACTTTTGGTTATAATCGCGCAACGCTTATGAAAAAAGTTAAAGATTATTATGAAGATAATCGCCAATATATAAACAATGTTAGAGTGGCATTATCCGCAGAAACAGGTCTAACTTTAAAAGTAGAAGAAGTTGAGGACTATTCTATTACCGAAAGAATTCAAATGGAAAAAGAAGTTACAGGTACATATTTCTTAAAACACCCTGTTCAAGTGGAAAAAGAAAAATACTCGTATCTTCCACTGCAAT
>ERZ772910.1171-NODE-1171-length-13600-cov-4.651975_pt1 | contig 13600 bp, 10 predicted proteins | sample MGYA00511357_ERZ772910 | MGnify/ENA primary metagenome ERZ772910 (study PRJEB29015, sample SAMEA2738096) | human oral metagenome | biome: human oral; feature: human-associated habitat; material: saliva | place: China | collected 2193 ... | reverse complement strand
TAAAAGACGCTGTAGAAGATAAAGCAGAAGACGCAAAAGAAGTAGCAGAAGACGTAAAAGACGCAGCAGCAGATAAAGTAGAAGATGCAAAAGAAGTAGCAGAAGACGTAAAAGACGCTGTAGAAGATAAAGCAGAAGACGCAAAAGAAGTAGCAGAAGACGTGAAAGATGAAGCTGCAGACAAAGTAGAAGACGCTAAAGAAGCTGTTGAAGAAGAAGGATTCGCTGGAAAACTATTTTCTAAAGTAAAAGAAGTGGCAGAAGATGTAAAAGAAGCTGCTGAAGATGCTATTGAAGATGTAAAGAAAATGGTTAAATAATAAGACTATTATTTATCAACTCCTTTTATTAGAAAATTAGTAAATCTAAGTAATATCAAATAAGAATCTATATAGGTAACTGGCAAAGGTAGAACTTAAGTCGGTTACCTATTTTTATATTACTTTAAAAAAGGGATTCCAGAGGATATCAATTTTTAACTTAACGAAAAAAACATCGCCATGTGAAATGACGATGTTCTGTTCTTTTAATATAATTCGAATCTTTCTACGTAGTACTTTGTTCTATTTGCTCCGCTTTCGTAGTTTTTATTGTTTAAGCGAAGTGTCATCATACCTACAGGTTTTCTAGTAGCGATATTTTCGTATGGAATAAGAACTCTGTCTCCTTTAACTTCCCATTTTTCTACCGGCATGAAGATTGCATCAGTAGCCCCACCGTAACCAATATCACTTTTAACTAAGAAGACTTGATCTTTTGCGAAGTATACAACTTTATTTTTATGATTCATCAATTTTTCTAAGTTTTGTTTACTAAAATCAGTAACTCTATTATTTAATTGAACAAATTCAATTTCTTTATCATTTTGTAATCTTTGTAGTACGTCTTGTTTATGGAATGTTTGTGCATTGTATGTATTTAGTAAGTCCAATATTTTAGCCAAGTTTATTTGTTTTACCACATTATTGCTACCGTCGTTACTAGCGATAAATCTCACTACATTAGCGGTACTGCTACCTTTTAAATTTAACATTCCGTATGCCATAGGTTGTAAAATCTCTCCGGCTTTGGCTAGGTTGTGTTTTCCATTTTGAGTAATTTGTTGGCTTGTAATGTTTTTTCTAGTAGGAGTTACTACCTGAGTTCTAGGTTTGTTATTAATAATATTTGTACTAACGTTAGTATCTGTTTGTTTAATATGTTCAACTTCTTTTTGTAGGTTAGCTAAAGAAGTCGGTGTTTCTTCAGTAGTCGTTGCTTCGCTAGTTACATTATTATTGCTACTATCAATTTTTTGTGCAACCTTATCTGTACAACCAGTCATAAGTCCTATTCCTAAAATAAATATACCTGTTGTTTTTAGAAGTTTGTTCATATTATCCACCTTCTTTTGTATAACTTCTTTATATTTATATTATACATCCTTAAATTACAAAAAACAACTTTTTATTACAAATATATTACATTTACATTACAAAAATATTTATTGAATGTTACATTAGTATGATTTTTAGGATTAGCATAGTTATGTTACATTATTTGATGAAGTGTGATTTTTATAGTAAAATATACTAGTAAATTAAATTTAGGAGAAAAAAACATGAATAGAGTTGCTATTGTAAGTGCGAAAAGAACTGCTATAGGAAGTTTCGGAGGAAGTTTAAAAGATGTTTCTGCAGCGAAAATTGGTGGAGATCTTGTAAAACAAGCATTAGAAAGTGCAAATCTTGATCCAAATCTTGTTGATGAAATTATATTCGGTAATGTATTGCAGACTGGTCTTGGGCAGAATGTAGCAAGACAAATAGCTGTTAATGCAGGCATTCCAAAAGAGAAAAGTGCCTTTGTTGTGAATAAAGTTTGTGGATCAGGACTAAAGAGTGTTGTTCTTGGAGTTCAATCTATTATGGTAGGAGACAATGATATCGTAGTTTGTGGTGGAGTAGAGAATATGAGTGCGGCGCCACATTATACGAAGAATGCTCGTTTTGGTCAAAAACTAGGTAGTTTTGAATTAGAAGATACTATAATTAATGATGGTCTAACTGATGCTTTTGAGAATTATCATATGGGTATTACTGCCGAAAATATCGCAGAACAATATGGTATTACAAGAGAAGAACAAGATGAATTTGCTCTAGCGAGTCAAAAAAAGGCAACCTTAGCAATTGAGAATAATCTATTTTCTGAGGAAATCGCTCCGATAACTATTAAAACAAGACGAGAAGAAATTGTTTTCGATACAGATGAATATGTTCGTGGAAATACAACATTAGAAAGCTTAGCTAAATTACGCCCAGCTTTCAAAAAAGATGGAACCGTGACAGCGGGGAATGCTTCAGGAATTAATGATGGAGCTGCTTGTGTTATTCTAATGAGTGAAAAACGCGCCAAAGAACTAGGTTTAGATGTTCTTTGTTACATTGAAGGTTATGCTTCAGCAGGTCTAGATAATAAAGTAATGGGACTAGGGCCAGTACCTGCAACACAAAAAGTGCTAGAAAAATTAAGTTTAAATATAGAAGATATTGATTTATTTGAGATGAACGAAGCTTTTGCGGCACAATCTATAGCTGTAACACGTTTATTGAATCTAGATACGACTAAGGTTAATACGCGTGGTGGAGCAATAGCACTAGGACATCCAATAGGTGCGAGCGGTTGTCGTGTCTTAGTTACATTAGTACATGCACTAATTAAAGACAACAAAGAAAAAGGACTGTGCTCACTTTGTATAGGTGGAGGTCAAGGTATCTCTATGGTTATTTCCAGAAAATAATTACAGCGAGTATATAATAAATAGTAATTTTATAGAAATCGATTTTGGTGAGTTACTGCACAGAGTTTATTAGGTATCTAAAAGATGCTGTAGATTGAATTTAGATATTTGTAAACTGCTGCTTACTATGAGTTTGCATATAAATTTTTTTAAAAAAGCTATAACATTAGCTTCAGCTATATTTAAAAAGACTTAAATTTCATGAAAGTTAAAGTTATTTATAAAAATAATTGTCTATTAGCTAAGAAAATGTTAAAATAAACAAGTGATTATTTTTAAGGAGAAATATTGTGAATAAATTCATGAAAGAACATGGACAAGTTATTTTGTGGTTTATCTTTTTAGTATTTATGATAATATCACTTAGCATGGTGTTTACTCATGGTATTAGATATGCTATTATCGTATTTGTATTAAGTTTTATACTATTATGTCCACCTATTGTAAAACTTATTCAACGAAAAACGCGTTTGAAAAAAGTTGTTTTAGGTGCTGTAAGTGCACTTGTTATGATGTTAACAATGCTAATGACAAATCATTTTAGTGAAGCTAGAAAAGAAGAACAAAGAAAAACTTTCCAAGAGAAAAAAGAAGAACGTGATAAAAAAGTAGAAGAACAATCTTCTGAAGAGAAAAAAGAAGAAAATTCAACAGAAAATAAAGAACAACAAATAGCTTCGCCACCTTCATCTAAAAAAAGAATAGATGACAGTGATAGTGAGAAAAAAGAAGTTGTTCAAGTAGCTCAAAATCAACAACCTCAACAACAGGTACAACAACCTAGAAAGGTTATTGTTAGAGCTAGTAAAAAGAGTGGTTACTACTATACCCAAACACATCCTTCTTATAATAATGTCGCTGCTAGTAACTTATTAGTCTTCAATTCAGAAGAAGCAGCCCAAAAAGCAGGGTATAGAAGAGCTGTATAATAGATGAAAGATCTCAGACAAAATGTCTGAGATTTTTTGTTTTAAAATATAATAAAAAAACGTGTTTGGGGAACACGTTTTTCGGGTGAACTAAATTAAGTTCTAAGCAATTTCTTGCTTGTTTATATCTAATCTTATATACAAATAACAAAAGAGTCTTTCAACTCTTTAAAAGGGAGAATGGCTTGCCTAGGGAGCGACAAGCCACATTATGAAAAAAATTAAAAAGTTTTATTATCTGTTAATATCATAAAGAATTAACCGAAATATTGGTTTAAACAAAAATAATTTCAAACTTAAAAGGGAGAAACGACAAGTGTCGTTAAGAATGAAATTTCATTACTTTTGTTTAGGTACTCATTATATATCTCTTACTTAAAATATACTTAAAATTTTTAAAAGATATTTTAAAAAAATGAAATTTGTTCATTTGTTTTCATTTTTAATTCAAAGTCTACATTTCCTCTGCCGTGAGAGACTAAATAATCATTAATTTGAGAGAAGACTTTGCTTCCGAAAAAGCCACGGTATGCGGATAGTGGACTTGGATGTGCTGATTCAATAATTAAATGTTTTGAAGAATCAATTAGTTTATTTTTACTTCTTGCGTAAGCTCCCCATAAAACAAAGACTACATTTTCATTATTTTCAGAAATAGTTTCAATTATATAATCTGTAAAATTTTCCCAGCCCATCTTGCTGTGACTTGCAGGAGAATTTTTTTCAACGGTAAGAACCGCATTAAGAAGAAATACCCCCTGATTAAACCAAGATTCAAGATTTCCTGTTTTTGCTGGATTTACACCTAAATCATCATGAAGCTCTTTATAAATATTTATAAGACTTTTAGGAAGAGGTACGCCATCATTTACAGAGAAGCTTAATCCGCATGCCTGTTCAGGATTATGATACGGATCTTGCCCTAATATTACGACTTTAATATCTTCTAATGCTAAGTCAAAAACTCTAAAAACTTGCTCTTTTGGAGGGTAGATTGTTGTAGTAAGACGTTTTTCATCTATTTTTTCTATCAACTTATTAAGTTCATCTATTTTTGGATAATTATTGAATATTTCTTCCCAACTGCTATGCATATAAAACTCCTTTGAATAACTACTTGTTATAAAAGTATAACATAGTTAAATTTTTATTAAAATAATTCTGATTGAAGTTGTCTAGAACATAAGGGTTTGGAATATGATATAATGTTATTAACGAATATTTAGGAGGAATATGTATGAAATTAGGTTTTATCGGTGTAGGAAATATGGGGAAAGCTATTTTAGAAGGATTACTTCGTAGTGGTAAAGTTAGTAGTACTGATGTTTTTGTGAGAAATTCTTCGGATAGAAGTACTAGAAATGTTGCTGAAGAAACAGGTGCTGTATTCTGTAAGAGTCTAGAAGAAGTCATAGAAAACAGTGATATTGTATTTTTAGGGGTGAAGCCATATTTAGTAGGAACAGTGCTGGATGAAGTGAGCCTTAGTTTGAAGAACAAAATTGTTATTTCAATGGCTGCAGCTGTCGAAATAAATGATTTAGAAAAGAAAATTCCAGGGACTAAAATAGTTAGAATTATGCCGAATACACCCGTAAAAATAGGGAGTGGTGTAGTAGGTGTTACATTTAATTCTTTAGTGACAGCTGAAGAAAAAATATTAGTATTAAACCTATTAAATAATTTAGGTATTGCCGAGGAAATATTGGAAAAAGACATGGCGGCTTTAACAGCTTTAAGTAGTTCAGGTCCTGCGTATGGATATTTATTTATAGAAGCATTAGCTGATGGAGCTGTGTTAAATGGATTAAAGCGTGATGTAGCTTATAGACTCGCTGCAAGTACAGTTTTAGGTGCTGCGAAGATGGTGTTAGAGACTAAAGAACACCCAGGTAAGTTAAAAGATGATGTATGTTCACCAAGTGGAAGTACTATCGAAGCTGTGAGAGTTTTAGAAGAAAAGAATTTCCGCAGCGCAGTTATAGAATGTGAAAAAGCTTGTTTCGATAAATTAGATAGAATGAAATAGAATATAAGATTAAAGCTTCAACTAAAGAAATTTAGCTGAAGCTTTAAGTTTTTATCCATTTAATTCATCTGTTAAGTTGTAAAGTTCATCTACTAGGTGGCCAACATAAGCAATTGCTTCTTTAAGTGGTTCATCAGTACTTACATCACAACCTGCAAGTTTAGAAAGATCTAGTGCTGACATGCTGCTTCCTTTAGAAAGAACATTTAACCAAGTGTCAGCATAAGAACTATCATTATCGATCTTATTAGCGATAGCTGTACCGATTGTTAATCCTGCAGAGTAAGTGTATGGATATAATCCCATGTAGTAGTGAGGTTGTCTCATCCAAGTAAGCTCTGCACCTTCATTAACTACTAAACTATCTCCGAAGAATTCTTCCATAACGTTGCGTTTTACTTCAGAAAGAACATCAGCAGTTAACATTTCATTGTTATCTACCATTTTGTAGATTCTATCTTGATAAACAGCTTCTAAGTAGTGTGTTACCATATTGTGGAAGTATGTTCTACTAATCATGTTGCTGATAACCCAACGTTTGAAACGAGCATCAGTGTTAGTTTTTAGTAGGTAGTTAGATACAATAACCTCGTTACAAGTTGATGGAGCTTCAACGAAGTAAAGTGGGCAATCGTTATTTAACATTGTTTGGTGTTTTCCTGTACTCATGAAGTGATACGCATGTCCAAGTTCGTGAGCAAGAACGAAAACTTCATTCATTTTTCCAGTCCAAGAAAGTAGGATAAATCCAGCTACATTAGGAACTGTTGCGCAGAATCCACCAGTACTTTTCCCAATATTTTGAGGGAAGTCAGTCCAACGTTTGTCATAACTTTCATCGATCATTTTTACGTAGTCTTCACCAAGAACACCAAGTGCTTTTTTAAGGTAAGAACGAGATTCATCGATAGTCATGTCAACTTCGAAATCAGGATCAAGATTGATTTTGCAATCAGCAAACTGCATATCTTCAATCTTGTGTTCACGAGCCAGTAGCTTAATGTAACGTCGAATATGAGGTGCTAAGTCTGTCATAAGAGTACGGATTTGACGATCATATAGTTCGCGGTTGCCATCTTGAGCGGCTAATAGGTAGTCGATAACACTATCATAACCACGCATTGTAGCAAGCATTTTTTCTTTTTTGATTTGTGAAATATACTCATTTGCTGAAGTGTTTTTATAAGCATTTAATGTTTTATAAAAACTTTTCGCAGCATTACGGCGCACTTCAGTATCGTTATCCATTTCGTGTAAGTTTTCGTATAGTACGAAGCTATTTTCAAAAGTTTTTCCGTTTGCTTCAAAGCTGTCAAATTGCATGTCTTCGTGTTTAGTTACCTCATATAGATTGTAGTAACCAGGAAGACTCTCATAGTTTGCGATTACTTGTTCAGCTTCTTTTGATAATGTATGTTTTTTCTCCTGAACGATTTTTTCGAAGTAATATTCTAAATCAGGACGATAGTTTTTTACGAAATCTTTAATGAACTGTTCATCTAGTTCTACAAGTTCAGTATCGAAGAAACTTAAATTCCCTGCCCATAAAGTAGAAACATCTTCAAATAGTGTTACATTTTGTACTACATTGTCATTAAATCTATCCACCGCCATTGGTAACTCAGCGTAGTGAGATAGTTTATAGTATTCTTCGTAAAGTTCTTCGTATTTTTTAACGGCAGTATCTAAAGTATTGTGATCCGTTAATTTTCCTTCATAAGTAGCCTTGAAATCTAAGATTTCTTTTTTGATATTCTCAAGGCTCGCTTTAAAATCTTCATCAGTTTTGTATAGAAGAGTCATATCCCAAGTATATTTCTCTTCAACTTCATTTCTTGGTATTAATTTCATTTCAGTCATAGTTTACCTCCTGTAAATAATAATTCTAAAGTCATTTGACTTAAGTACTATTATAATATGATATGTAGTATAAGTCCATAAAATATTGATAACTACAAAGATTGTTACAAAGTTTATATAAGAGTGGAGTAAGCTCAGTATTAATATGAGGATTTGAAAAATATTGATTAAAGTTAAAGTTTACTCTATAATTTTTTTAGGTTATAATTTTAATTAGTAGATTTATTAAAAAAGCGAGGTATCTTATGAAAATAGCAGTAGTAGGTGGGGGAATAGTAGGAGCTACATGTGCTTATTATTTGTCAAAAGAACAAAAAAATGAAATAGTAGTTTTTGATTATGGTTTGGGTCAAGCTACAAAAGCATCAGCTGGGATTATAAGTCCGTGGTTTTCTAAAAGACGTAATAAACCTTGGTATAAGATGGCGAGACTAGGTGCGGATTTTTATTTGAAATTAGTTAAAGATTTAGAGATTGATGGCTATAATACTGACTTTTATTCACAATGTGGAGTGTATTTATTAAAAAAAAATGAAGATAAGCTGCCCGAGTTAAAAGAACTTGCTGAAAGTCGTAAAGAATTATCACCGATGATAGGGAATTTAGAGATTATCTCAAAAGAAGAGGTTCGAAAAATCATTCCTAGCTTCGATAATAATGGAGATGTATTGTATGCGAGTGGTGGTGGACGAGTAGAAGGAGAGAGATTCGTTAATACTTTACTTACTGCCTCGAAAGCTAATGTTGTTAGGGAAAGAGTTAGTCTAAAGGTTGTGGAGGATAAATACGAGATTAATGGACAGGTTTTTGATACTGTTGTTCTTGCGACTGGTGCGTGGTTAAAAGACATACTAGCGCCTCTTGGCTTTGATGTTGATGTTCGTCCTCAAAAAGGTCAACTAAGAGATTATAAAGTTTCTGATGAAAATACAGGATCTTATCCGGTTATAATGCCTGAGGGTGAATTGGATATTATTCCATTTGAAAAAGGTGTTGTTAGTGTTGGAGCGACACACGAAAATGATATGGGCTTTGATTTAACTGTTGATAAACAGCAACTTGATGCTTTTGGTGAAGAAGCGGAGAACTTTTTAGGTGAATTAAAAAATGCCCAGATAATAAATGAACGTGTTGGAATTAGGGCTTATACTAGTGATTATTCTCCGTTCTTTGGTGAGGTTCCAACATTGAAAAATGTTTATGCGATTAGTGGTCTTGGTTCTTCTGGTTTAACTACAGGTCCAATAATTGGCTATAGTGTAGCGAATATAATTTTAGGAAATGATATAGAATTAGATCCACGAGATTACAACGTTGAAAACTACATAATACGTAAGTAGGAAGATTAATGAAGAAATTAATATAATAATAAGAAAGCACTGAACGATTTTGTTCAGTGCTTTTTGATGTTTTAAATTTTTAATTATTTGTGTGCTAATTCTTTAGCTCCGCGGTGACTTAATACTGCGAATACGATACAAAGAACTGCAGATGATAGAAGTACGTAAAGTCCTCCAGACCATCCTACACGATCAACAACGAATCCGATGAACCAAGTACCGAATGAAGCACCCACGATGTAACTCATGAATCCTCTTAGACCAACTGCGTTACCAACAGCAAATGATGGAACAACTTCCATAGTTTGAACTGATGCTAAGAATTGTGGTACGTAGATTAGACATCCAGAAAGGCTGGCAAATACGATTACCCATACTAGAGAAGTACTTTCCCAATATCCAATTAGACAGAAGAAAATGATAACCATTGCACCGATTGCTGGAGGCATACGGTAACCTTTGAATACTTTATCAGATAGGTATCCAGCAAGAAGTGTTGATGGAATAGCAGCCCACTCGAATAATGTGAAGGCGATACCCATTTGTCCTTTTGTGAATCCTTTAGTTTCTAATAAGTAAATTGGAAGCCAAGAAATTAATCCGAAACGGATTAAGTATACGAATGTATCAACTAGAGATACATACCAAGCGTGTTTATTTTTTAATACGTAGTTTATGAAGATTTGCCCTGCGCTTAAGTTTGCAGCTTCTTCTGGTACGTGTTTTACTTCTACTTTGTGTGTTTCACCAGTGATTTCTTCCATAGTTGGTAGACCTTCGTTTTCTGGTTTTCCTTTAACTAATACAAGAATGATAACAACGAAGATAATAGCGATAATCGCTGGGAATACGTAGTATGCTAATTTCCAGTGTTCTTTACCGAAGATGAAGAATCCTAATGTAACGATACTTGCTACGATTCCTCCACCAATGTTGTGAGAAATATTCCAAAGAGCAGTCATACGACCACGTTCTTTTTTAGGATACCAGCTTGCAAGTGTAATGAATGCTGGTCCAACTCCCATACCTTGGAAAAGTCCTAGTAATATTACTAAGATTGATACTAAGAATACAGTGTGACTAACTCCAAGCACTAAGTTTACAGATGCACAAAGGAAAAGTCCAAGAGCCATATATTTTTTTGGATCTGCTTTATCCGATAAACTACTCATGAATCCTTTACTTAATCCGTATGCAAGTAACATGTAACTCATGATTGCACCCATTTGAGTTTTAGAAATTCCTAAAGATGCTTTAAGGTCACTACTCGATAAACTGATGTTATTTCTAACAATGTAGAATGCCATGTATCCAAGGAACACTCCAAGGAAAGAAATAAATCTTAATTTTTTATAAGTTGGCATAACTTTATCGGCAGGAACTGTATGTGATTTAGCTTTAGGCTTTAAAAATGATAACATAAAATATGTTCCTCCTAAAATGATTGTATATATAAATTTTAATAACTGAAAACTATGTGTTATATCAGCATGTAAAATTATATACTACAGAGTGGAGGTTGTCAATAGTTTTTTAAATATTAGGTAATATTATTTTTTTCTTAGAGAATAATTTATAGATGTTTATATTTTATGAAAATACAGCATTTTTATGAAAATAAACTTTGTAAATATTTTTCATAATTTCCATCTATAAATAGCTACAAATGTAGGCTAAAATGTAAGAAAAAACCTTACAAAATAGGTAAGGTTTTTTCTTTTATTTAGTCAACTAGATTACTCTGTGAAAACGATATATATAGTTATATTTTTTTAATTTATAATAATTTGAAATGGAATTTAAAAATAAAGTTATTGTAATTATAGAATTTCAATGTAACTAAATTGTGACTTTTTAGTAAAAATATTTATTATATTAATAAATGCCGTGAAAATCTGTTATAATTTTTAGGATATGGTATGTTATAATTTGCTGTGCTATAATAAAGATGAAAATTAAAGTATGGATAGGTATATGATTATGATTAGAAATTCTAAAATAATAGCTACTTTAGGTGATGCTACAGATAAAGTATTACGAAAAATAGTGGAAGGTGCAGCCGACGCTGTATTGATAGATTCTTATTATGGGAATAATGAACAAAATGTTGAAAGAATAGAGAAGGTTAAAAATCTAAGAGAAGAAGTGGGAAGAGACTTAGCAATAATTTATGATGTGGATCATATTTATGCAAAAAATAAGTATAAACTTATAAGAATAGATGAGGAGAATGTAGACTTTGCCTGTGCAAATGATGTAGATTTCGTTGCGTGTCCTTTTGTAGGAAACTTAGAAGAAATTACGAAGGTGAAAGAGCTTGTTAAGTCACATGGAAAAAATATAGGAATTATTGTTAAGATAGATTGTAAAGATGGTTATGAAAATCTTGATGGAATACTAGCAATTGCGGATGCGATTATGATTAATCGTGACGAACTTGGGGTAGATATTTCGTATGAAGATCTACCTGGAATTCAAAAGGAAATAGTAAGAAGAGCTAATGAAGCTGCGAAAGTAGTTATTTTAACTACTCAAATGTTATATTCTATGGTTTACAATCCAAGACCGACTAGAGCTGAAGTGTCTGATGTTGCGAATGCAATTTTTGACGGTGTTGATGCGGTAATGTTGACAGAGGAGACTGCGATTGGTGATTATCCATGTGAAGCGCTAGAAACAGTAGATAGAATTATAAGAACTGTTGAAAAAAATAATGCTGTTGATGCAGAAAGATTTGAAGTGGATGGATACAAAATGAGTATCTCTCATGCTGTTTCTATGACGACAAAACATCTTTTAGAAGCAGTTGATGTAAAAAATATTGTAACTTATACGAAATCAGGAACAACAGCTCGTTTCATTGCGAGATATCGTCCAAATGTTCCTGTACTAGCGGTTTTACCTGATAGAGAAAGTGCTAGAAAGTTAGTGATTACTAGAGGAATAGTACCATATATTGAACCTAAAATGTTGAGTATGGAAGAGATGCTAAGTAATGCTTCTGCATATTCTAAAGAAGTTGGACTAGCTGAAGTTGGAGATTCTATCTTAATAACTGCGGGTCAACCAGATACTGGAAAAGGTACTGTTCCACCTACAGATTTCGTATACATAAGTAAGGTTGATTAGTGAACTAATGATAGTTTATACGGAGAAAACCCGAAAATACATGGGTCACAAGCTACTATTTAGTGAAGTATAACTGAAAACCAAAAGTATAAAAAGTATATTGAAGATATTTTGCATATGTTAATTGTAAAATATCTTCTTTTTTCTTCTATAAAAAATAGCACAACGCTTGCATTTTATGATATAATTGAATGTGGACTGTTATACGCATAAGAATAGGGGTTATATGTGTAGCGAGATATTATTAACTAAAGGAAGGAGAATATTTATGATAGCTGAATACTTATCAGGGGTAAGTACACTGACATTAATTATTCATTTATTGGATATATTATTAGTTTGGTTTTTAGTTTATAAACTATTGAGTTTATTAAAAGGTACTCGTGGTATGCAACTTGTTAAAGGTATATTAATCGTCATAGGATTAAAAATATTCTTTAACTTCATCGGTTTTAGAACGATGACATATATATTTGAACAAGCAGTAACTTGGGGAGTATTGGGAATAATGATTATATTCCAACCAGAATTGAGACGAGCTCTTGAATATATAGGAAGGGTACAGCTGTCTAATATCTTCAATATTAATAATTATAAAGATGTTGAGAAAGATTCGACCGAACATATAATAAAAGCTGTTGTTGATTCATCTAGACATATGGCACGTCGAAGAATAGGTGCATTAATCGTACTAGAAAATAATACAGGTCTTGAAGAATACGTTGAAAGTGGTATTACGGTCAATGCCGAGGTGACAAATGAACTTATAATTAATATTTTTATTCCGAACACACCTTTGCATGATGGTGCTATGATAATTGATGAGAATAAGATTCGTGCTGCAAGCTGTGTACTTCCTTTATCGGATAATAGATCGATAGCTAGTAGTTATGGAACAAGGCACCGTGCGGCTTTAGGATTATCTGAAGTGACAGACGCTATAATAATCGCCGTATCTGAGGAAACAGGAAAGATTAGTGTTTGTCAAAATGGAATCTTAACTTCAGATTATTCAACAGACGAGTTAACGGATTACTTGGCGAAAAATTGGAAACAGCAAGAAAAAATAATTAAATAAGAGGTGATATTATGCAACTAAAAGAAAACAATAAGTTAAAGTTAATATCATTTTTAATAGCGATACTATTGTTCATATCGGTTAATGAGAATTTTAAAAACTTTTCGGTTCTTGGAGATAGTAGTAGTGATAATGCAACAGCTTGGGTAAGCGATGTGCCACTGGATGTTGATTATGACAGAGATAAGCTTTATGTAGTAGGTATTCCTAATACAGTATCTGTGAAATTATCTGGAACGAAAACAAAAGTTCAAAAAGAAAGTGTTGCTAAAAACTTCAAGGCGAAGTTAAATCTTAGAAATGCTCAAATAGGTGATGATCAAAAGGTTAGAATTGAGATTGATGGTTTAGAAAAAGGTGTTGATGGTACTGCAGAACCGTCTGTTATAACTATATCTATTAGAGAAAAAGCAACAAAAGAGTTTAGAGTTACACCGGTAGTTAAGAAAGAACGTT
>ERZ772910.1170-NODE-1170-length-13602-cov-8.692404_pt1 | contig 13602 bp, 8 predicted proteins | sample MGYA00511357_ERZ772910 | MGnify/ENA primary metagenome ERZ772910 (study PRJEB29015, sample SAMEA2738096) | human oral metagenome | biome: human oral; feature: human-associated habitat; material: saliva | place: China | collected 2193 ... | reverse complement strand
GTAGTTTCGGGGATTATCATGGCTTCTTAATGCTCGGTTATGAGTTTAATGATGGTGAATATCGTTATCATAGTAGTGACGGAACTGGCTTAGTTCCGGGCTTTGCTCAACTTGATATCACCTCAACTCCTGAGGCTGTCGGAGGTAATAAATTCGAGTGGGCAGTGCAGTCTTTCTTCGCAAACCTCAATGCTGATTATGCCAATAAGTACTTGCTTCAACTCTCATTGAGAACGGATGGTGCAAGTAACTTTGGTTCGGATGCTGCTTATGGTACGTTCTTCTCTGTCAGTGGTGGCTGGGTCGCTACGGCTGAGAAGTGGTTTAAGATACCTTGTATTGACTACTTGAAGGTGCGTGCATCGTTTGGTTCAGTAGGAAGTCGCCCTAACAGCCTCTATCCTCAATACGGACTTTACAGCTTACGTGCAAGCTATAACGAGGTTCCTGGTGCTGTCATCGCTCAGCTTGCCAATAAGAAACTGACTTGGGAGAAGAGCTATACCACTGGTGTAGGTATCGACTTGAATATGTTTAAACGTCTGCGTATGACCTTCGACTTCTATAGCAAGCGTACAAGCAACCTACTCTTTGCAGTGCCTATATCTGGTGTTATCGGTGTGACAAGCATCTGGCAGAACATTGGTGAGCTTACCAACACAGGCTTTGAGACCACTCTTTCGGCTGATATCATCAAGAGTAAGGACCTCACTTGGACAGTTGATGCCAACCTTTCTACCAACTCTAACAAGATTAAGAAGCTGTATAGCGGTAGAGACCAGATTATCGAAGGTGATGGTATTGCTGGTTCAACCAACACATTGTTACGTCCAGGTCTGAGCGCAGATACTTATTATTTGCGTGAATGGGCAGGTGTTGACCCAGAGAATGGTGCGCCACAATGGTACACAACGGATGCGAATGGCAATCGTGTTATTACCCACAACTATGCCAAGGCAGATCAAGTAGCCCTTGACAAGCGTGCCACTCCAAGTGTATTCGGTAGTTTCTCTACCACACTTACCTATAAGAACTTCGACTTCAACGCTGTCTTCGGCTACTCAATGGGGGCTTACATCTATAACTACTCACGACAGGAGTATGACTCAGATGGTGCTTATACCGATCGTAACCAGTTCAGTTTGCAGAAAGGTTGGAAGAGATGGGCACAGAAGGGAGACGTTGCAACACACCCAGTTGCTGCCTATAACAACCCATCTAACTCTAACAAGGCGTCAACTCGCTACTTAGAGAGCTCTGACTTCTTGAAGCTTCGCTCAATTACTTTGGGTTACAACTTCAATCTTAAGAGTGATATCGTAAAGGCATTGCGCGTTTATATCAGTGGTGAAAACCTCTTCTGCATCACCGATTACTCTGGTGTTGACCCAGAATTGCCTGCTGCCGATGGTGGTCGCAATGCTTCTGGCGAACGCTCAACAGCCCTTTCAATCTCAACAGGCGCTGGTGTTTATCCTTCTGTTCGTAAGTTTATGCTCGGCGTTAACGTCACATTCTAAATAAAGAATCTGCCCTATGAAAAAAGTATATGTGCTGCTCTTAGCAGCTATTGCAATGGTATCGTGTAGCGTAGAGCGTCATCCTGAATACATGATGGATGATGATACCATGACTAAAAACATTGATGAGAGTTTTCCATCGCTACTGAATGGATGCTATGGATTCCTAAAAACGTGGTCGGACCCTATGTATCGCTGTGGCGAATATGCAGGAGATAACATCATGATTCGTGGTACTTCTACCGATGCTTTCTATGAGTTTATCTCTTATTCGCGCACTCCTAATAACTACCGATTGCAGAACTTCTGGGATTATAGCTATAAAGTGGTTGCGCAGGCATCTAATATCATCAAGGATATTCCTGAAGGTAAGAGTACGATTACCGATACACAGTTGGGAGAATGCTACTATCTGCGTGGCATGATTTACTTCTATCTCTGTCGTGCATACGGTAGACCATACGCGCAAAACCCTGATACAAACCTCGGTATGCCTATCGTTAACGGTACACCTGACGACCCAGTACACGCTATGTTGCCTAATCGTTCTACTGTAAAAGAGACCTACGAACAGGCAATTAAGGACTTGGAGAAGGCGGCTTCGCTGATGACAGAAGACCTGCACAGCGAAGAACGTTGTATCTTTGCTTCTAAAGAGGCTGCTTGGGCTATGCTGAGTAGAATCTATCTCTATATGAGTGGAACTTACGAAACGCCTAACACTGCCTACGCTCAGAAGAGTGTTGAGTATGCAACAAAGGTGATCGACTCTGGTAAGTTTAGTCTGTTGAGCCGTAAGGACTATGGTGTTAGCAACACCCTTGAGCCAGAAAACAACCCTGAAAACATCTTCGTGGTGAAAAGAGTAGACTCTGAGTTCCCTGGTTGGGATTATTATTACACCATCGGCGGTATGTATTCAAATATCGGCGGTATGGGTTGGGGCGAAATGTATGCGTCTGGTAAATATCTTGACTTGCTGAACGAGACTGGACAGAACGACTGGTTTAATAAGAAGTACACCGATATTCGTGCGCAATTCATTGAGCCACAGTATGTAAAAGACAAGACTGATAAGTATGTTCCTGTCTTCCGCTTCATCAAGAATGTCTATGATGCCAAGGGTAATCAGGTGAATTTCAACTACGTACAGTTGCGTTATACTCGTCAGCCAGACAATAGTTTGACTTGCGATACCACTGGAACGGGACACACTACCCCACTTGTTCTCACACCAATCGACCCTGCACAGCGTCTTTACTCGATTAATTATCAGGGACATACCTATCGTGGTGTACTTGATTATCAGATGAAGCTCAACCGCGTTTATCCTATGTTCTATGTGGTGAAGTGCTCTCGTCAGGGTGGCAAGGAGAATCAGTTATATTCGCCTATCATCTCTCGTCTTGACGAAATGTATCTCAATCGTGCTGAAGCAAATGTGAAATTGGGTAATATCACTAATGCGATGGCTGACGTGAACACAATCCGTGAGCGTGCTATCGTGGGTGGAAGCTATACGAGTGCTCAGTTTACTGCTGCCACAGCAAAGACTTTGGTGGATAAAGAACGTCAGTTAGAGTTGGCGTTTGAGGCAGAGCGTAGCTACGATGTGTTCCGCAATGGCGACACCCTTACACGTCGTTTCCCTGGTCCTCATCAGCCAATGGTTGACATTCCAGCAACCGACTACCGTGTGATTTACTTCATTCCACAGTCGGCTATCAATGCTTATAAGGGAAATCTGGAACAAAATCCAAGTAGTAACTAACACACTTTAGAGAATGACAACTGATGTGTAGCGTGGCTGAAAAGAATCTTCTCAGCCCATACACATCCTGTTGTCCCCTCTTTTCATCAGCCTAATAATAGGGAGGGCTATATCGTTAGCCTTCAACAAAACTCTTGTAACGTTATATTCAAAACCCCAATCGGTTATTAGAGCCTAAACATATCTTGTTTTATTATCGAGTAGATTGTTTGGCTTTGGAACACAGGCGTAGCGGGCTACGTCAAGTTACAAAGGCAAACAAGATGCCGATAAGAAAATAAAAGATGTTAGGAAATAATACCATAATATGAAACTAACATATTGTGGTCTAATGATTGATTGGGGTTTAAGGCTTGGTTAGCGGGCTAACTAAGCCTTATTCATTTCTCTTTTTGAGTCCTATTCTATACCTTCTTATCGGTTTATTAGTTACTTTCAGGTACTACAAATGGTTACTACATGAATTCTATAGCTACAATAAACTTTATTAATTCATATCCTATAAGAAACCCACAGCTCTGAATTTTCTTTACATTCATCATTGATTTATTTACCAAAAACAACCGAAAAAGCGCTTTCCTTACAACCTTTCTAACTCATTTGTTATAAAGGAGTTACAAAACTGCTTTTCAAAAAGTGCTTAATTGGACTTCAAAAGGGCGTTAGTAAGAGTCTTAAAGAGCACCTTTTGCAAGCCAAAAAGGCGTTAATTCGAATGCAATTAAGCCTTAATAAAAATCAAGTAGACGAAAAATACTTACAAAAAGGGTTGCTAACAGTTGAACTGTTAACCTCCAAGATCTATAAAAAGCCTACTTTAAAAGATACTGTTTTCTCGACTCTATAATATCTTCCATGTTCTCACTCGCCCATGAAAGGAGGTTGTCGATAAGCGGCAGTAGACTTTTCCCTTTCTCCGTAAGCGAATATTCAACGCGGGGAGGTATCTCTGGAAAGACTTCCCGATGAATAAGTCCATCACCCTCCAACATCTTCAGCGTTGCAGTCAGCATCTTTTGAGAAATATCGGGTATATTACGTTGCAGTTCCTTAAAGCGTTGACAATCGTTGTTCTCCAACGTGAAAAGCACCAACATCGACCACTTGTCCCCTACTCTTGATAGTACATTTCTTATAGGACAGTTAGGATAGAGGGCATCTCTGACTTCGTTTCTATTCATACTTATAAGTTCTTTAAGTCATATTACTGCACAAAAGTAACTATTATAAGCTAAGGCTCGCATCTTTTAGTGTTAAACTATGTAAAACAAGTACCCTTTAAATGCTTTATTATCAGCATTACTTACCTCAAGGTAACTGGCTGACATTTGCGTGCCTACTTGTAGAACAGACAGAAAATCAATACCTTTGCATCATCAAAACAAACAAAACAATAAAACAAAAAGAATTATGAAAACAATTGAAACGATCAAGAACGGTAAGAACTTCACAGCAGTAAACGTAGGTAAGCTCAGCGACATCAAGGACTATGTGCTCCCATTCGGAGAGATAGAGATTCCGGGTAAGGTATTCGTTGGTCAAATATTACAGACGACAGGTAGCGAACTTTCATTCCAGACGCTCATTCCCGGACAGGATAGTGGTTTCCTTCATACACACAAGACACACGAGGAACTTTACTTTATCCTCAAAGGTAAAGGTGAGTATCAGGTTGATGGTGAGGTCTTCCCAGTGACTGAAGGTAGTATTATTCGCGTTGCCCCAGAAGGTAAGCGTGCGCTGAAGAATACTGGTAATGACGAGATGCTGATGCTCTGCATCCAGTATAAGGCAAACAGCTTTGCTGAGAATGATGCACCTGCTGGCGATGGTGTGATACTGAATGAAGAACTGAAATGGTAATTGACCCACTATTCCCTACGTGTCCGATACGTAATATCCTCTCACGGATATGCGTGGCGGACACGCTTTGCCTTATCCAAACACTCGGTAAGAAAGGCAGAGCAACCTACGAAGAGTTAAGGAATGACCTGCCCGACTCTCCCCTATCCGCCTCGCTAATGGTTTTGAAAGAAGACAATATTATCGTTGAAAACAACAAGCTATACAGCCTTTCAACCATCGGAAAGGAACTCTATCCACTCGTCTCAACCTTCATCACTTGGTGTGAGAGGAATGTTTCCCCATCTCTAAGGGAAAATAGTTCAAACAAGGTGTAACATTGTATTTAGTGACATTTCAGGCTTCTACAAAGCGAAAAGGAGTGAAAGAAAATATCGTTTCTTCCACTCCTTTTTTGTTATATAAATATAGTCTATTAGCTAAAAGACCTACCCTTTGAAAATACAGGATAACAAAAGCACTATAGCTATGTGCTTAATATACTTCCTATCATTTGTCAACTAACACTATGTTATAGCCCCCTTGTCTAATAAGAAATCATAGATATCTATAAATAAAATACCATCTTCATCCTGATAACGAGGACTATGATCACCAATTATAACCACTTTCTGAAACGAATCATCAATTCTTCTAAGTGATTGTAATTCTTGGTCACGTTTCGTATCATCAGGAATACTGAAAGCAGACTGGATATAAGCTCTCTTATAACCTTGGTTACAAACAAAGTCTACTTCAAGTATCTTTCTAATCTTCTTCCCATCTTCGTCCTTAGTATTCCAAATGACCTCACCTACATCAACAGCCATTCCACGAGTACGTAATTCGTTGTAAATAGCATTTTCCATCAAGTGAGTTTTTTCTACTTGTCTGAAATTAAGAAGCGCATTTCTCAGTCCTATGTCTTCAAAATAAAACTTAGAAGGCGTATCTATATAACGTCTACCCTTAATATCATAACGTAGAGCGCGTTCAATAATAAATGCATCTTGTAAGTAATCAATATAAACTTTAATGGTATCTTGACTAATCGCACTTTTCTTTACTGTTCGGAAAGTATCAGCAAGCTTTCTTGGATTAGTCAAGCCACCCACTGTAGAAGCTAACGTGCTTATGAGTTCTTCAAGATCACCATCTAATTTTATATCATAACGCTCCTTGATATCCTTTAAATAAGTATGCTTAAACAAGCTTTTTAAATAGTCGACTTTCTCTTGAGCGGAAGTCATTGTGACTACTTGTGGTAATCCACCATAAGTCATATACTCTACCCAAAGATTCTCTACAGGTTCATCTGGTCTTGCATCACGTATTTCAAGAAAAGAAAGAGGATGTACTTTAATCTCAAATCCACGACCTCGAAACCCAGTTACTATATCCTTAGATAAGAAACGAGCATTAGAACCTGTGACATATAGATCAGCATTCTTTACCTGTAAGTATGAATTAAGTACGTCCTCAAAATCACTAACAAGTTGCACTTCATCAAGTAAAACATAATGCATCTGATCATCCTTCAATCTACTATCAATGTATTCAAGTAACTTATCAGGGTCTCTTAACACTTTGTTTCTGCGGTCTTCAAGATTTACCATAACAATGTGTTCATCACTCACACCTTCAGCTTTTAGAGCCTCAGAGAATAACCTGAAGAGAAGATATGATTTACCACATCTCCTCATACCAGTAATGACCTTAATCATTCCATTATGTCTCAAATCCATCAATCGTTTGAGCAATGCATCACGTCTTATCTCCATTCTATTCTATATTTTTGCACCTATCCGCATTTTTATCGACTACAAATGTAATCAATTATTGAGATAAAAGCAAATCTATTTTAAGATAATTCTAACGTATGAAAGGAAGAATCTGCTTTGTGTTACATACATAAATAAAAGACTTCATGCACTATATAGCTGAAATAGAACGACGAGTGGATGCAAATATGATTCGAACGGATTATAGACAGTTAGTAAGAACGCAAAAAAGATAGGGAACGACAAATTGTGATTCCCTATCTTTTTATTTATCAAATGACTATAATAAGTCCTTTACTTCTCCAACACTTTGAACTCAGCACCTGTTGCGAAGTCCTGACCAGACTGCTCACTGAGCGCTGTCAGACGGACGAAGCGAGCCTTAACTGGTGTGGTGAGGAGGATAGTCTTTTCCTTTCTGTTGTTCTCAAACTCACCTTCAGCAACAGCCTTGCCCCATGTCTTGCCGTCGTTGCTTACCTGAATGCTGTACTTCTTGATGTTACCATTGTTACTGTCCTGACGTGGGAGGTAGGTGAAACCCTTAATAGTCTTCACGCCACCACAGTCGAAGTCAACCCAGTGTGGGTAGTTAGCCACAGTAACAGAGTACATTGTGTGCCAGTAGCTACTTGGATTTCCATCGGTAAGGTGGCTTGCATCACCCTCACCACTCTCCTGACTTGAAGCGAAGACTACTGACAATGGGATGCTCTCAATGCGTGAGAAGGTCTGAGAAGCTACGAGCCAATCATTCTCCTTTGTCCAAGCTGAAATCGTACCACCATTGCGCAAGCTAACAGGACCAGTGTACTTCACTGCCTTCTTGCTGTCGTTAACACGATAGTAGATATCGCCCTTCGCACCATTTGCATTGATTGTCACATTGCCCTCACCGTCACGTACGATGGTAAGTGGTGTGGCACCGTTAAGACTTACATTCGCATTGCTAACGAGGTCAGTAGTCTTAACAGAGTTCATAGGACGAATCATATAACCGAAGGTGTGTGGCGTTGCCATGACACGATCGCGCAATAACGGACCACCCTGTCCACAACTGTTACCACCAAGACCAGTGATTGCCATGTCAAGATGCAAATAAGTATATTCGCTCTGAGGTAATTCGTGTGGATGGTTAGCCATTGCGATGGTATTATCCGACCAAGGAAGTGCAGAGAAACTCATCTTATCCTTAGCCACGAAGACAGCACCATAGAGGGCATCGCTGCCATCATTGCCTGTAAGTGAGAGCCAACGAGTATCCTGATGGTTACCCGTATCTTGTGGTTTAGGGAAGGCTACGAACTCATCCTCAACGTCCTGCTGCTCATAGATACCAATCATCTGACCTGTCTTACGGTCTGGATAGTTGTCAATTGTACCACGACCATAGTAATTCAACAAGCTGAGTGCCTTTGGAACACGTACTGTATAACCCAACTTTGCGAGTGTCAAATTAGGTTTGTTACTTGTTATTGCGCTCTCGCTCTCAATGCTACCGTCAGGGAAGATGGTATAAACCACCTGTGTATTAAAGCGGAAGTCGTCCTTACCGAATGGCTTTTCCTTGTATTCGATGAGCTTCTTCCAGTTGGCATTGCCACCCTCAAGGCGATAACCATAAGGTGCCTGTGACTCAACGTTGAATACAACTGATACAGAACCGTCAGCATTTGCGTGGGTTGTATAGTTAGTACACTTGTGCTGCAGGTTGTTCAAACCATTTGCATACCATGCTTCGTAAGCCCAGTTGTCATTGTTAACCCATGCACGGAAAGCGTTCAACTCTGGTCCACAACCGTCTGCAATGATAGTCTTACCATCGTACTGAAGGTTATAAATCGTACCCTTTGTGAGGTCGAATGTCGTTGTGAAGGTCTTGCCAGAGAAGACTATCTTATTGTCCTTTACGGCAGACATATTCACCTTACCTGCTGCAGCGATAGCTGGACGAGCCGCTGCTACCTGTACAGGCAACTGCTCTTCAGCCTGAACATATCCTGCCTTTGCCCATGGCATATCATGCTTGAGGCGATAGGTAATGTGGAGGAGGTACTCCTTATTTGGGTCAAGCCCCTCGTTGAGTCCTGCGATTGTAATGCTCTTATGGCTTCTTGCTGGTACGCTACCGAGCTCAAGGTCGCCCTTCTTAACGGTTACACCATCAGCGCTCAGGCTATAAGACATTGCATAACCACTGAGATCATCAGAGTAGTAGTTCTTATTGAATACATCCAAAGTAGCTGTCTTAGCGTCCTTCCAGCTTGTTCCAATATACTGATACACCTTCTTCACCTCATAATACTGTGGCTTTGGTGTCTCATCACCGAAGATAACACCATTCATAACAAACTGTCCATCGTTAGGCGTATCACCGAAGTCACCACCATAAGCGAAGTAACGCTTGCCGTCCTTTGTGTAGTTATACATACTCTGGTCAATCCAATCCCAGATAGCACCACCCATAAAGAAGTTCGTAGACTCCATTGCCTCCCAATAGTCAACGAGGTTACCTACAGCGTTACCCATTGAATGGGCATACTCTGAGATATGGAAAGGATACTTGATACCCATCTTACCCTTCACCGCATCGCGAGTCCAAGCAATACTTGGATACTGGTTAGAACCCATGTCAACGATGTCGTTGTTGCGCTCATACTGTACTGGTCTTGAAGCATCGTAAGCCTTCAGAGAGTCGTAGGCTACAACGAAGTTATGACCCGGTCCTGCCTCATTACCCAAACTCCAGATAACGATTGAAGGCTGATTAACAAGCTGGTGAGTCATTGCCATTACACGATCAACGTGTGCTGCTTGGAACTCTGGCACGTGTGAAAGCGATGCCTTGCCATAGAAGTACTCATGACTCTCAATGTTTGCCTCACTCTCTAAGTAGATACCATATTTGTTGCAGAGATAATAGAAGTAAGGGTCGTTAGGATAATGAGAGGTACGTATGTGGTTGATATTCGCACGCTTCATCAGCATAATCTCATGTTCCATCTGCTCACGAGAGATAACCTTACCTGTCAATGGGTTGGTATCGTGGCGGTTCACACCCTTGAGTTTCACTGGCTTACAATTGATATAGTAATATCTTCCAGCCAAACCGAACTCATCCTGACTTGCTGGTGTATCCTTAATCTCAACAGTACGGAAACCAGTTTGGAAACTTATCGTTTCAACAACTTTCTTTCCTTGCATCAACTCACCAACGAGAACATAGACGTTAGGCTCTTCTGCTGTCCATGCTGCCGCATTGTTCACGGTAAGTGTCTGACGAACGTTAGTCTGTCCGTTGCTGTTACAAGTGGTCTTTGCCTTTGCATCTTCGAAGGTTGCCACCAACTCGTTGTCATCAGCAAAGAGTCTATTCTTATAGATACTCCAACGCAGATGTAAGTCTTTCGTATTCTTTGTAGTGAGGTTCTGCAGTGTTGTGTTAAGGTTTACAGTACCCTTGCCGTCTGTATAGGAAGGGATAGCCTTCACATCAGCAATATGTACCTTCGGAGTAGCTGTTACGCTGACATTACGGAAGATACCTGGCAAGCGGAACATATCCTGTGCCTCGAGGAAACTACCGTCTGACGAACGATAAACCTCTACTGCTACCTCGTTCTTTCCCTTAGTGATATAAGGGGTAATATCGAATTGTGCCGTATTGCGTGAGTTCTTTGAGAAGCCTACGTAACGACCGTTGATCCACAAATAGAAGAATGAGTCTACACCATCAAAGTTGAGATAGACTTCCTTACCGTCCCAAGTAGTTGGAATTTCAAAGTTTCTTCTAAACGAACCTACCTCATTACGATATTCGTAAGTGGTGTAGTTCTTTGGCGGTTCACGCATAACGCCCTTCTTCCAGTCGCCCGGTTCGATGTTATATTTGAAGATAACCCACTGATTCACATAGATTGGCACACCATACTTCAGTGTTCCATCTTTCTGAATACCTGCCATATTCCAACTTACTGGCACCTGCAGACGGTCCCACTTGCTGTCATCATAACCCTTTGTGAAGAAGTCTTTTGGACGTTCATCAGGGTTCTTTGAGAAGTGGAAACTCCATTCTCCGTTGAGAGAAAGGTAATCCTTAGCAAACTCTGGCAATACTTTTCTTGCCTCGTCAACCGAAGAGAAAGAAGAGAATAGCGCACGAGCTGGCAGCTTGTTATAACCCAGTGCACCGGGTGACTGCCATTCATTGCCAGTTGGTGCTGTTGCCTGACCGAAGAGATAGCCTCCAGTAGGATAGTCATCAGCCTGTATAGGCGCAGCTGTTAATGACGATAATAATAAACCGATTAAAAATTGTTTATGCATAATAGTTAGGTGTTATATTCTGTCTTATCTGTCTCTGACTGCCTTCTTCAAGGTTTCTCCAAAGACGCTATGAGGTTGTTACTCAGCATGCAGACCTCACTTCTTTTATCAATGTAGGCAAAGTTAATAAAAAAAAACAAATAAGCAATAGGAAAGGGAGGATATTACGTAAATAATACACTCTTGGGAGAAAGTTGACAAGTGAACGGGTAGACGAGTAAACAAGTTAATTGCGAAGAAAGACAGAGTAACAAGGGGACGAGTTGACAAGTGAACGAGTGGACAGGTGAACAAGTTAATTGTGGAGGAAGACAAAGTAACAAGGGAACAGGTGGACAAGTTAGACGAGTAGACAAGGGAAAAAGATGATTGTGGAGGAAGACAAAGTAACAGGGGAACAGGGGTAAGTACTTATAATATATGGGGAGAGAAGGGCTTGAAAAAAGCAAGAGACTAATACACTTCTTACAAGAAGAGTTTAGTTTTCATTTGCTGTCACTTTTAACACTTCAAGTAATCACACTGTAAACTAACAAGTTAGACGAGTTCTTCGAGTGATAGCAGTGACAGCAAAGTTTGTTTTATAGAAATGTATTGGGAGAACAAAGCGACATGAGGGGTGGCACGCTAAACGAGTGAACAAGCCGACAAGTTAACAGGTTACTTGTGGAGAGTATGAGACAACATGAGAACTCGGTTTCCGTTATGCAGCTAAATCTATAACAAGTCACAAGGGGCAACGACTTTCTGATTTGGGTCCATACCACGTCTTTTCATTAGTTTACCAAGTCCGAAGATATGATAAGACTTGATTGGCTTGGGCGTAACGAGTTGAATACCAAACTGATCCTTATAGATGTCGTATATAAGTTCTGAACAATAATACTTGTCATTATTAAACTTAAAGGCTAAATCATAACGCTTACCAAGGTATTTAGCGTACTTAATTTTGACAGGTTTGTTCAGTACTCGTCTTCTCTTATACCTTCCCATCTTACCCCTATCAATCCACGCTTTTAGTGGAGTGAGCTTGACAACATTAGAGGCTTCAAGCACATAGGGTTTTCCTTCCTTCTCTACAATCACACCACAATGTGACCACGGAGAATTAGTTGCTAATTGAATAAAAGGCGACTGACGACTTTGCGATACTTGAAAGATTAAGTCTCCCTCCTTAAAATCATTCGTCACTCTTGGAGTTCGCTGCGCATACAATGCAATAGCAACCAATAGTAACATGATTATTGTCTTAAACTTTTTCATTATTATTCTGTTATTCTTTGACTTACAAGGACTCTAAAAATACATTTTCCGTTACTTAGGAGTAGCCGTAAAGCGATTGCAAAGGTAATGATTCTAAAGCAGAATGTCAAGCGGAGCAGACTTTTTCTTATAAGTTACTCTCTATCTGATGTTTCCAAAAGCGGGAAGTGATATCCTCAAAGCTTCCATCTGTGCAGCGGCGGTACATTCGTTGATTAGTGCGTGGGGAATCGAGTCCACCCAAATGGCGGAGGTAGGGACCCACTTTGATATAGTCGAAATGCTGTTGATCAATGAGCGGAGAGATTGCTGTGCGCCCTGTGTACCAACCAACCTTCAATCCGTTGTGACGTTCTTGGACATATTTTGCAAGCAGGTCAACAGCCGCTGGGTCGCCATCGCCCCCCATAAAACCCACACAGGTAATGGTATCTTTCGCACCATGAATCAGTGCAGACAATGCTTCAGCCGTCAATTCATCTCCCCTGTCTGCCCACAAGAACTGACTATGGCAGCTGGGGCAACGACACGGACATCCCGAAATATTTATGGCAAGTGTCACCTCATCGGGAAACTCCTGAAAGACAATATCTGTATTGATATAACGAAGCATTACTATCTGATTTTTTTTGCTAAACACGCTTATGTTCAAGCGATTATCTTCACCCACACAACACCGTGCCACCTCCTTTTATGTGAACGATTTTCTATCCTACAAAGATATAAAGAAAGTATTAAACAAAGCAGACTTTATCTGGAATTATTGATAAAATTTGTAAGAGACAACAGCTTTATTAATACTCTTATAAATCACACTTAATAAGAATCATACTTTTTTATAAAGTTTGATTTACAAAATTGGACCTTTTCTATAAAACAAACTTTATAACCTCTGACTTTTTACGCTTTTTTATCATGAATCATTATTTCTCATAACCTATACTTATGCTAAGGTTTATTTATAGGTCTTCATAATTTTGGAGTGATAAGGTTTGACACTTAAAGTTAGGTTTCTAACGAAATATCACACGGAGAAAAGGAGAAGACGGAGGATTATTAAAACAAAGCAATGGAAGTCACGGAGGCACCGTCGGTGCAT
>ERZ772910.1168-NODE-1168-length-13606-cov-2.472142_pt1 | contig 13606 bp, 14 predicted proteins | sample MGYA00511357_ERZ772910 | MGnify/ENA primary metagenome ERZ772910 (study PRJEB29015, sample SAMEA2738096) | human oral metagenome | biome: human oral; feature: human-associated habitat; material: saliva | place: China | collected 2193 ... | reverse complement strand
ATTTTCTGAAGGAGTGGGGAGAGGAAATGAATTAAACGTTGAAACTGTAAAATAGTTTAATTTACCAGCTCATTTCTTAAATAATTCCGAGTGAGTTCCAAGACGGTAGAGTATGAGGACAAGAACGTCATTTTGAATTTCGTATACTAACAACCAATCCGGTTCAATATGACATTCTCTTGTGCCCTTATATTTACCGGATAGGTCATGGTCTCGATATTTTGCCTCTAATATGCCGCCTTCTGCTAGAATATTTACTACATCGAAGAGTTTATTTAAATCTTTATTCTGTTTTTTAGCGAGTTTAAAATCTTTCTTAAACTGGTTAGTGAACTTGACTTCGTATTTCATACTTCCAAAGCCGCCTTGAGATCATCCATGGTTTTATAGGATTTTACGCTACTATCTAAGGCAATACGGCGTCCTTCCTCGATAGCAGCAGCTGTCTCTTCATTTGGAGTATCCAGTTTTAAAGAAAAGGGAATCCCGTTTTCACGGATAGTTGTTCTAAGAAACATATTGATGGCGGTAGTCATATTCAGTCCCAGCTCGGAAAATATTTGATCCGCCTGCTCTTTAATATCCTTATCGGTTCTGATGTTTAAATTTGTTGTTGCCATGCAAAGTACCTCCAATCAGATATTTCTACATTGTTATTTAACGCATTGACTTTATGATAGAATACATCAAAATTCGTTTGTTATCAATACAATGTCATTATAAAACGAAGTAACCAGTTATGAATGAAACAAGAGTTCCTGAAGGAGTGGGGAGAGGAAGTGACTTTGAATTACTAATGGAGGTCGCTAAAAATTATTTATATCCCTTACCAGTTCATCTAAGTTTCTTCGACCATAAAGTATGCGAAGAACATAGATGCTATTTTCGTTTATATCAGGAGAATAGCATAAGACGTAGTTTCCCACAAGAGACTTTCTTATTCCCCTATCAGGAAGAAATTCATTTTCCACAATTCTACCAATTTTAGGCACAGAACAAATAGAAGCGATTACTGCCTCTAAATCCTTTAAAAAGCTTGCTGCCGCATCGGGGTTAGAAAGTTCAACGGAATATAGGATAGAATTTCATCCAGGTCTGATTTCGCATTTTTGGTAAAACGATACTGATCGTTAGAGATCATATTTCTTTATTTAGTCACGGTGCAATCTATTGGAATCTGTAAATATAAGGAAAATAGAGCGGAATCCCGTTTTTTTGCAGACTCTGGATAGGATTCATCTTCGTTAGAAGGAGCAACACATCAATGTAGGAAACTTATGCTATCCGGTATTTACATGGCAGAACTTGAAAATAGGGGACTGTAAGCCTACAATTTATCGAGAAAAAAACAGAATGGATTTACACAGGAGAGGAGCTTTTACTTGCGCGAATTCTTGAAAAAATATGCTTTGATGCTTCTGATTGGCGGCGTTTTCGAAACGGTGGCGGTGAGCCTTTGGCTTACGAAGCATAATCTTTTTTATCTTTTCAACTTTAGCTATATCGGAATCTCCTTATCTTTAGGAATTTTTCTGCTCGGAAGAAAATATCCCCATGCCCGCCGTGTGGTACAGCTTCTGGTGGGGCTGTATATGCTTGTTTATTTAGGGCTTATCAACCGGGAAAATATGCAAATTGAGGGATTTTGGTACTACTTGTTTACCGGCGTCTTCGAGGCGGCTACCATTCATTATGCGGTGGCGAAAATCTTCGGGCCTCTGATTTTCGGTAGAGGATTCTGCGGCTATGCCTGTTGGACTGCCATGGTTCTGGATTTTCTGCCTTATAAGACGAGAGCCCTTCCTCGGAAAAATATCGGTTGGATTCGTTATCTGACTTTTGCTTTATCGTTCCTCTTTGTTTCCGCCCTGTTTCTGATGAAAGTGGGGAATCTGGAAAGGATTATGTTTTGGGCATTTCTCCTTGGAAATCTTGCTTATTATCTTGTAGGCATAGCGCTGGCCTTTCTTTTCAAGGACAATCGGGCTTTCTGCAAATATATCTGCCCGGTTACAGTATTCCTTAAGCCCATGAGTTATTTTTCTTTGGTACGGATTCGTTGCGATAAGACGAAATGCATTTCCTGCGGAAAATGCAAGAAGGTCTGTCCCATGGATGTGGAAATGACGGACAATTTCAGGAAGAGAAAAAACGGGACGGATTGCATCCTGTGTATGGAATGCGTAAAGGTCTGCCCGAAGGGCGCGCTGTAAGGGAGAAAAAAGGATAGATTAGGTGAGGCAGGAAGTATGAAGATTTTTATAGTAGAAGATGAAGAGGATATCGTAAGGCTTTTAAAGGATGAGCTTATGCAGTGGGGCTATACGGTAGAATCTGTAAAGGATTTTCAAAGAGTGAGCGATGAAGTGGAAGAAGGAAATCCTGAACTGATTCTTATGGACATCAGCTTACCCTGTTATAACGGATTTTACTGGACGGAAAAAATCCGTAAATTTTCTCATGTTCCCATCCTCTTTCTTTCGTCCCACAGCGAGTCCATGGACATGGTGCAGGCCATGCAATTCGGGGCGGATGACTATATCGTGAAGCCCATTGATTTATATGTGACAAGGGCGAAGATTCAGGCATTGCTTCGGAGAACCTACGAATATACTGCGGTGCAAGACAATCTTTCCTTTCAAGGCTTACAGTTAGACTTAGCAAAGGCGACTCTCCTGGGTGAAGGTTTTCGTATTGACTTAACAAAGACAGAACTGCTCATCTTGGAGTGCTTATTCTTAGCAAAGGGCGGAATTTCAAAAAGAGAGGAAATCATGAACCATTGCTGGCAGGGAGAGGATTTTCTGGATGACAACACCCTTTCCGTCAATATCACGAGGCTCCGAAAAAAGCTTTCTGCCGTAGGCTTACAGGATTTGATTCAAACGAAAAAAGGAATTGGATATTTTTTAGCGTTAAAAAAATAGTGATTAAAAGGAGACAGCAAAACATTATGCAGATAAAAAAACGGATACCGGCGTATCTCCAAACAAAATCAGATTTATTAGGGTTTTTCCTGCTTTTGCTGTCCCTTTTCGGAGGGATTTTTTTCTTTGGGCATCTGCCCTGGAGTTATTTTGTTTTAGGGGCGGAGCTGAGTGGCTTTTTGCTCTTTGTCTATCTTGTCCTGGGCTACTTTTCCTTTGCCCGGAAGGAAAGCTTGGAAAAAGCCTTGGAACGGCTGGAAATAGAGAAAAAGGAAGAAGAACGCAGGCGGATAGAGGAAAAAAGGGAGCTTTCCGAGTATTTTCTCCTCTGGGTGCATCAGATTAAAACGCCGATTACCGTGTCAAAGCTTCTTCTTCGAAAAACGGAAAGCGAACATAAAAAGAAGCTTGAAGAGCAAATGTTCTATATCGAAGAGTACAGCAACATGGCGATGAACTATTTGAAAATGCAGAACCGTTCCGCCGATATGGATATTCATCCGGTGGATTTGGAAGCCTGTTTAAAACGTTTATTTAAAAAGTACGCTCCCATTTTTATTGAAAAACAACTGTCCCTCCATCATGAGGGACTAAGTTCTGCGAGTGGCGGAGAAAAGGCGGAAGTGATCAGCGATGAAAAATGGCTTTCGATTCTCTTAGAGCAGCTTCTTTCCAATGCTCTAAAGTATACGAAAGAAGGTAGTATCAGCTTTTCTTTTGACCGGGGAAACTCCTCTCTTCGGATACAGGATACGGGAATCGGGATTCCCTCTTCCGACTTAAAGAAAATCTTTGACCTGGGCTATTCCGGCTTTAACGGCAGAGCTACGGAAAAGTCCAGCGGACTGGGACTCTATATGGTGCAAAAGATTGCCGGATTTTTGCAGATTTCCGTATTGGTAGAATCTACCGTGACGGTGGGAAGCTGCTTTACTTTGCGTTTTCCAAACTCCTCCAAGCTTACAATTCTGTAAGCTTTATCCCTTATTTTGTCATCTTAAATAAAGGCAAAAATCGGATATTCGTTTTATACTTCTTCTTGTTCCAAGCCTTCCTGAAAAGAAAATGAGGCAAGGCAATGTGTAGAAGGGAGTTTAAAACGAATGTCCATTTTAGAATGTAAAAACGTCAAGAAAATCTATCAAACCAAGAATCTTACAACGGAAGCTCTACGGGATGTGAGCTTCTCCGTGGAAAAAGGGGAGTTTATCTCGATTATGGGGGAGTCCGGTGCAGGAAAGACCACTCTCTTAAATATCCTTGCCACCCTGGACAATCCCAGCTCCGGTGTTCTTTTATTAAACGGAAGGGACATGGGGAGTCTCAAGAAAGAAGAAGTTTCCGCCTTTCGAAGAAAGGAGCTGGGCTTTGTCTTTCAAGATTTTAACCTCCTGGATCAGTTCAATAACAGGGACAATGTCTTCCTTCCTCTTGTGTTATCGGAAGAGAAAGAAAGTCTGATGAAGGAGCGTTTAGCAAAAATGCAGGGGATTCTGGGAATAGAGGAGCTTTTGGAGAAGTATCCCTATGAGGTATCCGGCGGACAAAAGCAACGTATCGCCATTGCCAGAGCCATGATTACAAACCCCTCTCTCCTGCTTGCGGATGAGCCTACAGGCGCGTTGGATTCCGCGTCTTCAGAGATGATTTTACAGCTCTTCCATAAGATTCATGCAGAGGGACAGACTATTTTGATGGTAACCCATTCTCTTCGAGCCGCCTCCTATGCCGATAGAGTCTTATTTATCAAAGACGGCGTGGTTTTTCATGAGATTTATCGGGGAAATGAGGAGGGACAGCGTGATTTTATGGAACGCATCTCCGAGGCACAGCTTGTACTGGGAAGACGGAAGGAGGTTTAGTCATGCGCTTTTTTATGGCAAGACGCTTCGCCTTAAAAAACCTCCGGGCGAATCGGCTTTTAGAAATACCCTTTGTACTCTCTTCCGGGATTATGGGAATGCTTTTCTTTATCATGGCTTCTTTACTGGAAAATCATTACGTAGAAACCCGTCATAGGGACTTGCCCCTTTTTATCCAAGTCGGTACGATTCTTCTTTGCATTTTTACCTTTATTTTTATCCAATATGCAGTCAATTTCATGTTGAAGAAACGGAATAAGGAATTTGCTCTTTATGGCATTTTGGGCTTGGAGAAGAAGCATATAAGGAAGATTATTGCCATTGAATTTTTCTGCCTCTTTGCTTTTATCCTGGTACTGAGCATTGTGGGGGGATATCTCTTTGGACAAATGGTCTTTCTCATGCTGAATTTCATCATGAAAGATGTGGCGGGGAGTTTGATGGACTTTCCCTTCAGTTTTTCCGCCCTGTTCTATACCACGGTTTTGCTGTTGTGCCTCTATCTTTTCACCTTGCTCCGCAGCAGTTTTCGGATTTCCTTTTCTACCCCGATGGCGCTTTTACAAAAAGGGCATGAGAGCGAGGGCGAACCGAAGTCCAGAGTGCTTCTGTCTCTCATCGGCTTCCTTTTCCTCGGCATCGGTTACGGCATTGCGCTTTTGATCCAAGGCTTACTGTCTTCCTTTACTTACTTTTTCCTTGCGGTACTGGCGGTAATTCTTGCGACCTATCTTTTGTATATTTCCTTTTCCGTGCTGATTTTGAAAATGGAGAAAAAGCGTCCTTCTTACTACAAGCCGGAGAAGTTCTTAAGCATTAGCGGCCTTCTCTATCGTATCAAGGGAAATGCGGTTTCTCTTGCAAGTATTTCCATCTTGAGTACAGGGGTGATCTTGAGCCTTGCCACCACCATTTGTATGTACGCAAATATTCAGAATAAGGGAAACAGCTTATTTTCCAGAGAATACAGTATGGAGCTTTCCCCATTTTCCTATCCGGAAAAGGAAGGGGAAGACTTGAAACAGTCTTTAAATCAAATGGTGCTGGAAAGCGTGAACGAGCCTTCCGAGGTAGAAGGTCTATATACCATGGCAACGCTTGCTACCGCGGGTTATGTAGAGGATGGTCAAATCCTGCCTGTGCAAGGGCAAGAGAACATGGCGAATGCTAAAGATCCCAATATGATTATCCTTTATGATTTAGCCGGCTACAATGCCCGTTTTCAGAAGCATATTTCTTTAGAGGAAAATGAAATTCTGCTTTGCAACAATAGAAATACACCGAAGGAGCCGGGCAGTTTAAAAATCGGAGATCGGGTGTTTCAGGTGAGCTCTATTGAAAATATCTTGCCGGTGGATATGGTGGCTTTAGGAAGCTACGGCATTGTGGTGCGGGATCTTGCTACGATGCAGTATATAGAAAAATATTTACAGCCAAAGGAGCATAGCAGTGAATCTACCGGCATCGAATTTAGCACCCATTGGAATCTGAAAGGAATTTCCGGGGAGGCTTATCAGCCGAAGTACACAGCTTTAAAGAAACAGCTGAAGGCGTTTTCGGAAAAAAATTTCAAGGGAAACGCTAGGTATTCTATAGAAAATAAGGACGAATACCTGCAATCGCAATATGAAGTAAACGGCGGTTTTTTATTCTTAGGGGTGCTGATTGGCATCATTTTCCTGACAGGCACGGTATTAATCAGCTACTACAAGCAAATCAGCGAGGGCTATGAAGACAGAGAAAAGATGCAAATCATGAAGAAGCTGGGGCTTTCCGACCGTTTGATTCAGAAGACAGGATCCTCTCAGATTCTATGGTTGTTCTTCGGTCCCTTAGCGGTGGCAACCCTGCACTGCCTCGTAGCCTCCAAGATTGTTTTCAGGCTACTGGGACTATTCGGAGTAGGAAGCCTGACCCTTTATGCCGGCTGTTTGTCCGCGGTACTTCTTGTCTTCGCGCTGGTTTATCTTGTGATCTTTCGGCTGACCAAGAAAGCCTACACACGGATTGTAGAATAGAAAGATATTCGTTACGGAAAGAGTGAATTGTGGAAAAAACATACTGTTTATGGAGAGAAAGTTCGGATTGTGAAATGAGAAAATCCTCTTTATAGAGGGCGTTTGGTTTTGGAACAGGGAAAGTGAGGAAGAAAGAGATGAAAATAATAGGGAAACTTTTGAAACTTGCAGGAAAAATTGTTCTTACGCTGCTAGCCTTTCTGTTTGTCTGTGTTTTGTTTTATTTTGGAAAATTAAAGTTCGAGGAATTGCAGGCTCACCGTGAAATCAAAGCCGTACAGGCGGAAATGAAGCCATTATCCGCAGAGTATATACCGGAAAATATTTCTATTCTTTCTATCGGGGAGGCTGCCCATGGCTGTAAAGAAATGCAGGAGCTGAAGCTGTCTGTTTTCAAGGAAATGGTGGAGAAACGGGGCTTTACGGCATTTGCTCTGGAAGCGGACTATGGGGAATGTGCGGAAATTAACCGCTATATTCAAGGAGGAGAAGGAAGCGCCGAGGAAATGGTACAGAAGTTCGCCTTTCCCATTTACCATACCAAAGAAATGGCAGAGCTGATTTCCTGGATGCGGGAGTGGAATGAAAGTGCTCCGGAGGAGAAGAAGGTTCGCTTCTACGGCTTTGATATGCAGGATCCGGAGGGAAGCTATGCCTTTTTAAAGGAATACAGCCTGTCTCACAAGCTGACGAGTGAAGAAGAGTTTTCAAAAAATCTGGACTGCATTAAGGATGAGAATTTCAGTTTAAATGAAAAGAATGCCGGAGAAGTGATTGCCTTTTTGGACAGCTTAAAGGAAAAGGTGGAGAAGAGTCCGGAAGAATCGCAGAAGGAGACGGGAAACACAGCGGATGAGCAGGAGGGTACAGATAAACAAGCGTTTAAGGAGAATCAAGACTTTCTGATGGAGTTAAATACCGTCCGACAAGCCGCGGAAACTTGGCTTTCCAAAGAGAATTCCTCTGTCCTTCGGGATCGGGATATGGAAGAAAATGTAAAGAAAATCCTGGAAATAGAGCAAAAAATCGGTTCCGGAAAACTCGTTATTTCTGCGCATGACGGGCACATTCAGAAGGAAAATCCAATTTATAACAGCATGGGTGTGCTTTTGACCAAGGACTTCGGGGAAGCCTATTATGCCATCGGAACGGATGTCTGGAAGGTAACAGACAATATCAAGGTGCTTGGAGAAGCGAAGAGGACAGTGCAGATCTTTGTTTCCGTAGACCCTTTGGCGGCACAGGCAAGATTTGCAAAGGGAAAGCAATATGCCTTGTATTTTTCAAGCATTACAGACGAGAAAAGTAAAGTCTATCAGCTGATTCATACGCCGATGGAAATGTTGCAACTGGGAGAGGGCTACTCTTTCCTTCTGCGATTTTTGCCGAATTCTTATCGGGTGGATGGTGCTCCCGTTCAGCGCTACGACAGCATGATTTATCTTTATGAAGGGAATCCGATAGAGCTTTTGGAGTAGAAACAATTGCCGGCGAGGTAGAGTATTTCTTGTAAAATCAAAACAAAGTGAAGGCATCCTGCTAAGTAAAAATGCAATATCGTAATATGCAAAAGTATGTTATTGCATAATACGGTGTTGCATTTTATAATGTCCCTAGAGTGTACCGCGGCATACGCGCTATCCCAATTTCTGGAGGTGATTTTATGCGCTTTATAGGAAGAGCATTTGAATTAAGGGAATTAGAAGAAGAATACGAGAAAGGCATTTTCGCTTTATCGGTTATTTACGGCAGAAGACGAGTAGGGAAAACTTACCTGATTAAAGAATTTTTAAAAAGAAAAAAAGGCTATTATTTTGTGGCATTGGAATCCAACGCACTGATTAACCTAAGTCTTTTGTCACAAGCCATCTATGAAGCTTGCGGGAATCTAAAGGGGCTTCCGGATTTTCAGGATTTTGAGACAGCCCTTCGCTATTTGTTTGCTTACGCGGAAGAACATAGAATCATTTTTGTCATCGATGAATATCCCTATTTAGCCCAAAGTGCAGAGCATATTTCCTCCCTATTACAAAAACTAATTGATGAGTATAGGGAGAGGAGCAAGCTCTTCCTGATTTTGTGCGGCTCTTCCATGAGCTTCATGGAAAATCAGGTACTGGGCTACAAAAGTCCGCTTTATGGACGACGGACAAGCCAGTTAAAGGTTCAGCCCTTTGGTTATTTGGAAGCGGCAGAGTTTGTCGCTTCCTATAGTTATAGAGATAAGGCGATTGTCTATGGCATTACCGGGGGAATTGCGGAATACCTAAGCTTATTTGATGAAAATGTGGATTTAAAAAACAATATTATTCGTAATTTCTTGAAACCCAGCGGAAGATTATTCGAAGAGCCTGATAATCTCTTAAAGCAAGAGCTGAGACAACCCAAGCTTTACAATGATATTCTTTTTGTAATTTCAGCAGGGGCAAGCAAGTTAAATGAAATTGCAACAAAATTAAATATGCAAAGCGGGGGACTCAGTCATTATCTGAATTCCTTATTGGAGCTTGGAATCATTGAGAAGAAAACACCGGTTTTAGACCGTAAAAGTAAGCGTCCTATTTATCGAATCAAGGATACGATGTTTCGCTTTTGGTACTGTTTCGTACAGAAAAATTTGAACTTGCTCAATTTGGATTTGGGAGAGCATGTATACGAGAAGCAGATTGAGCCAAAACTGAATGAATATATGGGGGCTGTCTTTGAGCAGATTGTTATAGAATATTTTGAACAAAGACTGAGAAAAGGAGAGTTGGACTTCCTACCGGAAGATTATGGAAACTGGTGGGGAACGGACAAAATCAGAAAGAAGGAATCCGAAATTGATTTACTTGCCTTTGATGGAAAGGACCGCTATTTATTTGCCGAGGTAAAGTGGAGAAATCAAAAAATAGATGCGGCGATTTACCAAGAATTATTGGAAAAGGTAAAGCCATTTCCTGCGGAGAATAAAAGCTATTGGCTGGCCAGTCTTTCCGGATTTGAAGACTTTCCTGTTGAGAAAAATACGGAGCGAATCACGTTAGAGCAAATTTATGAGATAGGACGACAAAGTATTGACTCCTTCTATTCATAAAGCAATATGCGTTCACTGAAAAAATCTATAAAGGAATTGCGTGAGGGTAAAGGGAAAGCGCATGAGCTTATAGAGGTGGAGGATGAGATAAGAATACAAGGAGATGTGCAATGACTTCGATCGGTATTACCAAGGCAAGAGCAAAGCTTAATCAGATTGTTTCAGAAGTAAATGAATCTTCTCAGCCAATCACGATTACCAATAATAGAGGGAAAATGCGGTATTAGTCGGTGAAGAGGGTTGGAAGGCCATTCAGGAAACATTGTATTTAAATAGTATTCCGGGTATGAGCCAAAGTATTTTGGCGTCAAAGGAAGAAGATTTGTCGGAATGTACAAGTTATGATCCTAATGAGGAGTGGTAATGTATTTGATAAAGTTTAGTAAAAATGGCTTGGATGTGGATGCCTTATGAAGGGCTCAAGTAAATCAAATATTCTCTTTCTTGGAAAAATCTCTTTGTAGCTGCAAAGATTGTATCAAAGAGGCGATTGCTTTGCTATTAAAAAGATTCAGAAGAAGGAGAAAAGGTCTCCTCCACCTCCTGATAGGGATAAGCCTTACGGAGTGCCTGGTAGCAAGGACAGTCTTCTTCGTGGTCGTTAATGATACCACAGGCCTGTAAAAAAGAATAGACAATGACGGGGCCGGTATATTGAAAGCCCCTTTTTTTTAAATCCTTACTGATTGCCTCGGAAAGGGCGTTTTTGACCGGCATTTCCCCTTTTTCATGCCCTTGATAACAAAGGCTTTTTCCACCGGAAAACTTCCAAAGATAAGCATCAAAACTTCCCTCTTCCTTTTGCAGAGCTAAAAATGCCTTGGCGTTTTGCACCATGGCTCTGATTTTTCGCTCCGATCGAATCATATTTTCCGTATGCATGATTCTTGCAATATCTTCTTCCGTGAATGCTGCGACCTTTTCCGGGGAAAAGTTTGCAAAACAGCTTCGAAAAGTTTCTCTTTTTCGAAGAATCAAGGCCCAACTAAGACCGGCCTGCATGGATTCCAAAAGTAAGTATTCAAAGAGCTTTTGATCCTCATGGGTGGGTACGCCCCATTCTTTATCGTGGTAGGATATCATTTCCGCACTGCTATTTTTCCATTGACAAGCCATAGCGCCTCCTTTTTAAAGGATTATAACAGAATCTATTTAGAGTTGATAATAAATAAGTAGAGTAGTATAATGTACTACATATAAGGTTTGTGTATTCTTTGCTTGAATAGTACAGCAAATAATTCTTGAAATAGAGGTAAAATCATGGCATTTTCAATTCGAATGAATGAGGAAGAAAAAGTACTTGCAGAAAGTTATGCAAAGCTTCATGCAATGTCTTTAGGAGAAGCTTTCAAAAGGGCTTTATTTGAACGTATTGAAGAGGAGTATGATATCAGTCTTGCCAATGAAGCCTATCAGGAATATAAGAATAATGGCTGTAAGTCCAGACCTATTGAGGAACTTTGGAAGGAATTGAATCTATGAGCTACCATGTAGAAACGACTCCTCGATTTGATAAGGAATTCAAAAAACTGGATAAATACACGCAGCAGATGATCAAATCTTGGATTGGAAAAAATTTGCAGAATTGCGAAAATCCTAGGACTCATGGAAAAGGGCTTACCGCTAACAAGAGTGGACAATGGCGGTATAGAATCGGAGATTATCGTTTACTCTGTCTTATACAAGATCAGGAGCTGATTATCCTTGCGTTGAATGTCGGGCACAGAAGAGATATCTACAGGTAAAGTAAACTAGTCCTGTTTTTTACCATTATTCATAGAAATCGTTTCTACCTTCTTATCCGGTATTTCTTTACAGAGATGTATGGAGTTTCCAATGGCGCCCTGAAAAGCATCTTTGGTCACAACGTATCATTCTACATCCAGTTCAGAAACTTCTTTCGGGTACTCTCGAAGCTCTCCTTCCTCATGGAGCGGATTCCAGACTTGGGCAAAAAATTGATCTTTCTTGGCGCGGACACCATAGTTCAAGGACTTTCTTTCGCACTCGTCACACCAATGTCCGCCTTCCGGAATCAGTCTTGGACTTCCCTTGAAGTGATGCCCGAACTGACAGGAAAACTTGAGTGGAGTGCTCCAGTCTCCCTTCTTCATCGTTTCGAAATCGCAGCTACCGCCTCTGAATATGGCAGATTTTTTCATGTCATCGAGATTCAATTCCTCTTCAGGCTTTGTTTCATCATAGCCGTGATTAAGGTGAATCACATGATTCCAATCCTTAAAATGCACCATATCACTCAGCTTATCGGGAAGCGCTTCCCATGCTTTACGGGATCCCCAGTAAGCATCAATATGATCTTCCATATTGTCCTCTATAAAATGAATCGTACCGTGCTCTGCCTTTGCTAACTTGGTAAAGTTTTTCTTCACTATATTGCCAATCAGTTTCTGCTCTCCGGGAAGCTTAGAGATAATTCTCCAGTTTATCGGAATCCTCGTAGAAATGCCCGTGGAAATTTCTAATTGCCTACTCTTCCCCAATGAATGGGAGGCATCCTGTCTCCCGTCTCTGCCACTGTGCCGATATAGACAAATTTAGTGACTTGATCCTGCTTAAACTCATATAGATCCTCAATCATATTTTTCGTGCCGCTTTTCATACGGGGCAAGGATATTTTGCTTTTTCTCCGATGTTTTTGCAAGGATTCGCAAATCATAGAGGTCTAAATCTTTTACCATGGCTTTCAAAGACTCCATTCCCATTGTCCCTGTTGCTCCGGTAAGAAATACGATTGGCTTAGCCATTTCTGTTCCTCCTGTAAGAAATACTGTGAATCCGATATCCTTTATCATATCTGTAATAGCATTGTAACTTGACGAGTTATCAAATCATAGTTTATTGCAACAAAGGAGAGAGCGCTACGAGAGAGATATTCATTAAGAATAATAAAAACAGCGCACAAAAAAATTTATGGAATAGATTATTTCCCTTGAAATAAGAAGAAGGGATACGCTATAATGTCTCAGTCTCTATTCTAAAGAGTTGGGTTTTGAGGAGCGTTTTTATGTATAAAAATCTGCAGTACCTCTTATTACTTCCTTGCACTGTTCTTTTGTTCTTTTTTCTGCTACTGCCTCTTCTGAACAGCTTTCTTCCTACTTTTTTCTTGCAGAATGGATTCAGTATAAAGGCATATGGCGACTTTTTTCAAGACAGTTATTATTTATCGGTTTTATTTCGGACGATTCGTATTGCTCTTTTGGTTACGGCAATTTGTGCAATGTTTGGCCTTCCGACGGCCTATTTTATTTCCGGCGTGACAAGAAAATGGAAGGGAATCCTGATTGCCCTGACTCTTTTCCCCTTACTGACGAATTCCGTTGTGCGAAGTTTTGCATGGATTAATATTTTGGGGAAAAACGGGATTGTCAATCTTATCTTATTACGTATCGGACTTATTAAAGAACCCCTGACCATGCTTTATACGGAATTTTCCATTATTATCGGTTCGGTCTATCTTTTTCTTCCTACGATGATTATGACGATGGTGGGCGTGATGGACGGGATAGAAGAAGATACGATTGAAGCTGCGGCAACCTTGGGAGCGGAGCCGATACGCGCTTTTTTGAAGGTGGTCTTACCGCTCGCCGTCCCCGGTATGATTGTGGGAAGTATACTGGTATTTACCGGAACCATGACGGCCTATACCACACCGCAGTTATTAGGCGGAAATAAGAAAACTATGCTTGCGACACTTCTTTA